>RCNE010000172.1_pt1 | contig 32330 bp, 27 predicted proteins | sample 2041361 | NCBI WGS metagenome assembly RCNE01 (sample SAMN09708229, study PRJNA481090) | Marine sediment metagenome, whole genome shotgun sequencing project. | reverse complement strand
GTCATCGGCAACAACGCCGTCACCGTCATTCGCTCGACACCGTTACGCGGTCGCGTCCGTGTCACCAAGGACAATGTGCTCGTCGGGGGTGTGAGCTGCAAAATTCTGCTCACTGGTCTAGATGCTCGAGTCGACACGGTTCGCCATCTTGTCGGGGGCGAATCAACCGTTCACGGCGCATTGTTCCTGTCCAAGCAGAACGACACCGCAGTGAAGATGTATGGAGGTCGAGCTATTGGGTCACCCAAGAGTGTCATCCAATATCTGATCGAACAGCACTGCGCCGCACCATCTGCAGCAAACCTCAAGACACTTTCTCATGAACTCGACGGCATGTTCCTGCCATTCGAGAAACTGTCACAGCCAGCTGCCTAGGGCGCAGTCTTTCCGCTCAACCTCGCTGCGCTCGCAGGCCGCTCGGGCCCCGCACCTAGGGCGCTTGGACGTTCATTGCCGCGAGCGCGAGGACATGACAGTGCGGCCACTGGGTGTTTGGTTTGGTTGCCGCCCACCACCACGCCGTGGCCTCGTCTTGGACCTCGGCGGGGACGAGATGTGGGAGCACGCCGTCGTACTGATCTACGCCTGCCCCACGAGCTGCTGCATTCCAGGTATTGGGGAGCCACTGCACCCCTCCGTAGAAACCGTTTCCGGTGTTGATGGCATGGTTTCCGCCCGACTCACATTGCAACATTGCTTGCAGCCCTGCGTCGGTCAGCAGGGGCCATCCGAACTTGTTCACGCCTTGCGGGGCCTGCTGCGCGGGTACCGCTGAACCGGCCGGCGGTGTCACATTGTCGATCTTTCCTGGCGCGTCATCGACAGTCTCGATGGCCGATTCGATCACGCCACCGTCGAAGTCGACCTCACAAAGACTGTGATGGTCGCCATCGGCGATGTCACATCGGTCACGACCCGTCCCGCCGACGAGTCGGTCTCCGTCGGCATCGCCGTCGAGTGTGTCGGTCCCTGGACCACCGAAGATCACATCGGCCCCTGAGTCGCCAGACGCAATGTCGTCACCAGTTCCACCTTCGAGCCGGTCATTGCCTGGTCCACCAGCAATCTTGTCGTGACCACGCAACCCACGAAGAAGGTCGTTGCCCTCTCCGCCGAACATCACATCGGGTCCAAGATTTCCATGCAGTTTGTCAGCGCCAGCTTCACCAGAGATTCGATCAGCACCACCATTGCCCCACATCACGTCGTTGCCGGTTCCACCGACGATTCGATCTTCGCCCCAGCCGCCGCGGGCCTTGTCATTGCCGCTGCCGAGGGTGATGTCGTCGTTGCCTGGCCCGCCCGACACACGATCGTCGCCTGCTCCTGCAGTGATGATGTCGTTTCCGTGCCCGCCACAGATCACATCGCCGGCACCGGCACCAGTGAGAATGTCGTCGCCTGCAAGACCAAGGATGAAGTCACGTGTGGTGTTGCCACCGACAAGGACATCTGTACCGTCCGTACCGATCTGCACACGGAACCCGAGGTCCTCCGCACGCTGTGGAGTGAGTCCGAGGCAAAAGCCCTCCGGGACCTGGGCCGCTGCAGGAGCGACCACAACCAGAGACGCCGTGATCGTCAAGACGGCAAGCGCCGCCAAACGACGAGAGAATTGCGACATGTTCGAGACCTTCAGCTTTCAGGCTCTGCATGAAATGCGCAGAGCATCTGGTGCGCCCTTGCGGCGCCCGACCAACAAACGGTAACAGTCTGTCACCCAACTGAAACATTTAGGCCGCGCGAAGGGGAACGGTCAGATATTGGCGACCAGCTCGAGAATCGCCTCGCGCTTGCCTTCGTCGAATCCGAAAATCAAATTACTTCCTTGTTCGAGGTCGGGCGACAGCACGATCATCTGTGAATTCGTGTTCACACCAAAGGATTGCCAGGTCGAGAACGTGGGGTCCCACAACATGTCGGGGGTCGTGAGCCCGCCGCGGTCGATGAAGTCTTGGGCCAGCGCAAAGTCGTCCTGTGCTCCGAGGCCAATGACCTGAACCGTCTCTTTGTTGTCTCGAGCAAACTGCTCGACGTCGGCCGACTCACGTCGACAAGTTGGTCAATGTGGAGCCCAGAACCAGACCAAGACGGGCCGATCACCGGTGACCACATCCCGAAGTGATGACACGGAGCCGTCAGCGACGGAAAGAACTTCGACGTCAAAAACAACTTCGGCGCTCTGCAGGTTCGGGATGTTCGCTGCAGCGGTGTTCTCGGCACTCGCGCCACTTTCAGCAGCATCGACAATTGTCTCGCTGGCGGGTTCTGGAGCAGCGCCCGACTCGACCGCCGCCGATCCTCCACATGCGGCCAATACTGCGGCGAAGATCGGTGCGGCCAGGTACCGCCCGCGAAGTTTGCGAGACGGCGCTGTGCGCGCTGCTTCAAATGGACGAGAGGGTTTCATGATTGTGCCAACCCGTTCTCGAACCGCTGTATTCGGTTTTCTGGAGATATTCTGCCGGCCCTCACGCGCCGACGACGGTGTAACCGTCGAGGACTGACAACAACCCCGAGGTCGGGCTGTTGGGCAGCGCATGTCCGAACTGATCGCTCCGAACCTCACCAATCCACCTCGAATGCTGGTATTCGTGATTGATCACAGCGACGAGGAGTGTTTGAGCGATGAATGCGAGCTGTTTTGGTGCACCAACGTTTCCGTTGGAGATTGCACCAATGCGAAACCGAACGCGGTCCGCAACACTGCTTCGATAGTCAAGGAGGCGTGAGAGGTCGGGAAGTTGACCTCTATCTCGTTCGCTTGTCGCCGAGTCCATGATCTGATCGAGTTCAGGATTCGGACTCTGCTCCGCCGCGGTCAGGTTTCGCACCATGTAGTGCGCGACTGCAGCCTGGTGCCCGAGATGCCAGCCAATAGCGCTCGAGTCCTCGTTCGGGCGCCACACCACCTCATCGGCCGACAGATCACGCCAGAGATCGTCGGTGTATGCCAGTGCGCGCTCGTATTCGACCAGGAGGTCAGATATTGGTGCAGTCATAGTCGGCTCTCGCTCTTCGGTTCGGGGGTAAACGGGGGGCGTTTTGATGTTGTTGGGCCGTCGAGGAGGATTCGCTGGGCAGCACGTTCGCCCGCAGCGAGGGCGCCCTCGATGTGGCCGGGTGCAATGGTCGCCGTCTCTGTCGATGCCCAATACATCTGCCCGTCGAACATCGCTTCAGCAAAGAGGGGGTGCCCGTATGCCTGATACGCCGTCATCTCCGAAGCGCGCGGCGGCGCCGTGTACTTCTCGGAGCTCCAATCGACCACCGCCACATGTCTTGGCGCCGCAGCCTTGTTTCCGAACAGTTCGACAAATTGTGCAATCACAGCGGCCTCGGTGACCTCAGAACCCCCAGACGGTGCAAAACCGAAGAGCGCTCCGGGGCTGCCCGATGGGGAACTCATGTCATGGATCTCGCGACACGGCCCGACATACGACATCGCTGAGCCAGCAAGACCATCATCTCGCCAAAAGGCCGTGTCGTAGATGGCGACAACCTTCGTCGTCGCGCCCATCCACACCGGTGTCAACGCGGCAATGTCCGCTACCCGCTCTGGGAGGGGCGGCGAGAACTCGATGAGGTGCATGGCCAGTGCGGGTGGCACTGCAAGCACGACGCTGTCGCACATGTAGGTGCCCCTCGAGGTCACGACACGTAGGCCGTCTTCCATCTGGAGAACGGTCGTGACAGCGCTGTCGAGCACCAAACATTGCGCCGGTAGCTGATCGGCAAGTCCGCGAGCTAACGCCGTTGCGCTCCCGCGAAATCTGCCAGAGGGAACATCGATTGGATTGCCGTCGGCCCGCGTCACACCGTCCGAGGCGTGCAACAGGGCGTCGCCTTCCAAGTGCTGGGGAAAGACGTCGATGTCCGCCGATTCGATGAGCTCCGCAACACGTATTTCGTTCGACCAGTACCAGGTCGCGCCAAGATCGAATGAGGTCCCGTCGACCTCCACTGCATCAAGGCGGCCGCCGACGCGGTTTCGTGCCTCAAGCACCGTGACGTCGTGCCCCGCTTCGACCAGCAGTGTCGCTGCGCGGAGTCCTGCGATACCAGCACCGATGACGATCGTTCTGCTCTTGGTGTCGCTCACGTGCGGAATTCGACGAAGTCGCTCAATGCAGCGCGTTCGGTGCGCAGCTCGTTGACTACCGCTGACGTGTCCTCATACCCAAGTGCCATACCGACAATGAACCGATGGTCTTGGGGAAGGCCGAGATGCGCATGGACCACATGATCGAACTCTTGCCATGCAGCCTGTGGACAGGTGTGCAGGCCGTGGTCACGGGCGAGCGTCATGATATTTCCGATGAACAGCCCAAGATCGAGCCAGCCACCCGATCTCATGGTTTCGTGCAGGCTGAACATCAGGCCGACAGGCGCACCGAAGAATTCGTAGTTCTTCCTGGCCTGGGCCACCATCTTGTCGTACTCGCCACGCTCGATGCTGAGCAGGCCGTACATGTCCCATCCGATCTTGCGGCGGCGAGCAAGGTAGGGCTCGACAAATTCGGCGGGGTAATAGATGTCGTCACCCGAAGACTCGCCTGCGTCGAACGCTGCTTGCACGGCATGGACGAGATCGTCCTTGGCCTGCCCCTGCACGACGGTGACGTGCCAGGGTTGGATGTTGGTTCCCGACGCGGCACGAGAAGCGTTGGCGAGAATTTCCTCGAGTGTTTCTTGTGGAACAGCCTCGTCGGTAAAGGCGCGAATCGAACGGCGACTGGTGACAGCTTCGGTGGCGGTGAGCGACATATCGAGAGTCTATACAGTAGTAGACACCGATTCGCGCGGCATCGAATGCCGGTCAAGTCAGTGTTCTGCGGTGACGAAATCGATCATCTGCTCAACGGCACCCACCATAGGAATCTCGAGGTCGCGAAAGTTCGACACTCGACCAAGGAGCCGCTTCCAAAACAGTCCCGGCTCGCCAGTGGCGCCAAAGTGTCGCATCACTCCGGTCTTCCAATCGGTTCCCATAGGAATCGTGGGCCACTCGTCGATGCCAGCGATTTCGGGTCTGATCGTCTGCCAGACGTCGACGTAGGGATGCCCGACGATCAAGACATTCGGATTGGAGATCTCCGCCGCCGCCCTCGATTCACGGGAGCCCTCGACGAGATGATCGAGGAGCACGGCAACCCTGCGTCCAGAACGAGGGCCGAAGCGCGAAACTCGTTCGACGAGGTCGTCCATGCCATCCATCTGCTCGACGACGATGCCCTCAACGCGAAGATCGTCGCCCCACACCTTTTCGATCAGCTCAGCGTCGTGTATTCCCTCCACCCATAGGCGGCTCGCCCGAGCCATCCGGGCCGGAACCGCACCCAGGTCGACCGAACCCGACGCCGTGAACTGGGGTTCCGGGGCGACTTCGTGCACGGTGGGTTGGCGCAGCGCTACCGGCTGTCCGTCGACCATGAACGATCCATCGCGAGGGACCAAGGTGTGGTCTCGGCCGTGTCGATCTCGAATGACGACCTCTTGCGGCTTGAAACGCACGATTGCTCCAACGGTGCCCGTGCCGCGGTGTTCGACGACGACGCCCATGACAGCAGCCAGAGACGGATAGGTCGGTTTGGAGTGACGCGGCGCGTCTAGGTCGATCTCGTCCACGGCAAAAACCTAGGCCACTGGGTCAGCGGGGTGGCCGACGCCCTCAATCGACACCCTCGGTCTGCATTAACGCACCGAGCCCGCGTATCGAATTGCTGACACCAGACAATCGAAGCAGCCGCCACAGGAGCGCCAAGTTGCTCGACACCACCGGTATGCCGAGTTCTTCCTCGAGGGTCGCAATGATTTCGAACGACCGAAGACTTGTGCAGGAGATGAAGACCGCATCACTCTTCGATGTTGCAGCCAAGGAACGGACACCATCAACAATTGAGGCCGCGCTGATTCGCGCAACGGTCAGGTCATCGGACTCCAAAAAGGAACCGACAGCATCAACCGTCAGACCGCGGGATTCGAAGTGTGCAACCACCGGAGCAGTGATCGCCGCCGTGTATGGCGTGAGCACAGAGATTCTTCGTGCGCCAAGTGCCATGAATGCATCGAGGGCAGCAGAGACCGGATTCGAACACGGCACCCCTGGGTGCGCCGACTGAATTGCGGAGGTCACGGCATCTTCACCGATCAATGTGGCTGCTGAGGTACAGCCATACCCAATGGCATCGAATCCAAAGGCTGTCGGGAGCAGCGCTGCTGTCGCAGGGAGCCTGCCCAGCATTGCGGTCAACGTGTCGACATTAACCTCGGCATCATTGGCAATTCTGGCGTGATAGAAGTCCACGCCGGGGAGCGCTATATGTCGGGCTTCGACCTCGAGCGTCTGATCTGTTTCGAGGAGAATCAGCCCGATGCGAGCCCGGGCACCAAATCCCTCATCGGTGGCGAACGGCATTCGAATCGGTGTGGTTGCCATGTCAGATGATCGGCAGATCGGGTGCCGCCCGGCGGCTCAACATCTCCGCGCCCTCGGCGCGCACAACGATGTTCTCCTCGTGGACCATTGCCTTGCCGGGGGCCCACAACATTCCGGGTTCGAGCGTGAGAACCATGTTCTCCAGCAGTTCGGTGTGATCATGAGCCGTGTGTGAAGGCCACTCGGTCACCTGCATGCCGAGCCCGTGGCCCATCCGTCCAACATCGTTGCCGAGCGAACCGTTGGCCTTCAGCACAACGTTCATGGCTTCGAAGATGTCGGTGGTCGTGTTGCCTGGTTTCGCAGCGGAGAAGCCAGCCTCGGTCGCTTCCCACACCGCCCGGTAGGCGTCCTTTGCATCCTGTTCGCCGCGGGTGAACGCGAAGTTGCGGTCGAAGTCACTGAAGTAGCCGTCAAAGGTTGAGCCGGTGTCGAAGATGAGCAGATCGCCGTCGCCGATGGTCCGGTCGGAGGGTTGGCGGATGATGTCATCGATGCCACCATGACCAGTGGCCCCGACGAGGTACGGCACATCATCTGCTCCCTGGCGCAAAATCTCGGCCCGAAACACAGCGAACGCCTCACGCTCGGTCATGCCAATGGAAAGGATGTTCGGCAACTCGTCGAAGGCATTCGAAACCACCGTGCAAATGTGTCGGTGTTTGTCGATTTCGGCGTCCGACTTCACCATTCGCAAACCGCTGATGATGTCGGTGACATCGACGAAATCGCCAAGTTCTGCCCGCAGTCGATCGACGTCTCGCAGTGGCATCCGGACATGGGTTTCGGGACCCATCGGGAGTCCCACCAGCGCAGCACCGGCCAGTTCTCGGACACACTCGACCAGAAGACTCACACCATCGTCATCGGGTTGTGGCGACGACCAACTGCGCACGTCATCGATCCAGGTGGTCGACATCGTGGCAACACCGATGCTCGGAATGACTGCCACAGGTTTGCCGCTTGCTGGAACGACAACGAACCACGGCCTGGTCGGGCTTTGCCAGAACGGTGTGTGGAAGCCCGTGAAGTACCGCACCTCCGGTTCGGTGCACACGATCACCGCACCGAGATCTCGCTCCGCCATCATTCTTTGCGCACGACGTGTCCGGTCTTCGAACTCACTGTCGGCAAATCCCCGCTCAGGCGTCATGGGCCAACCCTATTCGCGGTGGGTTCGCGGCTGTAGAGTCCGCGTCGATGGACGTCGACGAACCGCAACAATCTGACCCGAGAATGGTGGGCCTCGTTCTTGGTACCGACGAAGCCACTCCGCTGCAGTTCTGGGTGGCAATCGCCGAGGGCGCACACCTCCAACTCGACGATGTGGTCGCTGTGGATCGCGTGCTGCCAACAGGCGAGAAGATCTCGATCTACGGCATCGTCAATCAAGTTCGCGCACGCCACGAAGGAGCCACGTTCGACAGTGACGTCTTTCTCATTGCCGACGGCATCCTGCCCGCAGAGGTGACTGAGGCAGCCTTGGTCCAGGTGACACGTATCGTCCCCGAGATCTTTGTACCACCGCTCCCTGGATCAGAGGTCCGACGGGCCACCGACGATGAGCGCGATGTGGCACTCGATTTCGACAGCGTGACGCGCCGACTGCCGGCCGGACTTAGCCGCGAGAACGAGCCGATTTTTCTCGACCTCGACTTCGTTGACGGGACAAAGGGCGCCCACATCAACATCAGCGGAATCAGCGGTGTCGCAACCAAGACGAGCTACGCGACGTTCCTGTTGTACTCGATGTTCACCTCCGGGGTTCTCGGTGCAGAAGCCGCGAACACCAAAGGCCTCATCTTCAACGTGAAGGGTGAGGACCTGTTGTTCCTCGATGCCCCGAACAGCCACCTGACGAAAGACCAGGCCGATCGTTACGCCCACCTTGGACTCGAACCTGCGCCGTTCCGAAGCGTCGGCATCGTCGCGCCGCCGCGCAAAGGCGACCCCAACGCCACGCCTGCCACCGGGGCCCGCACGGTCGGGGTCAACCCGTTCTTCTGGACGCTCGACACGTTCTGCCGCGACGGGTTGTTGCCGTTCCTCTTCGCCGACGCAGAAGACGAACGTCAGCAATACACGATCGTTGTGCAATCGGTTGCCGCTCAGCTCACCGCCGCGACCCGAGGTGAGCCATCCTCCGATGGCGCTGTGCGCATCGAAGGTGTCACCATCCGCACATTCCGTCAGCTGGTCGACTTCATCGAGCGCAAGCTCATCCCCGACGACCCGGACGCAACAGTCGATCAGAAGTGGACGGGCCGGGCGGTTAGCGGCGGAAGCATCAACGCCTTCGTTCGCCGGCTGAGTTCATCGGTTCGCCACATCGAACATCTCATCCGAGCCGACATTGACGATGCGCCCAAGTTCGCACTCGACCTCGATCGCAACCAACTCACCGTCGTCGATATCCATCAGCTCCACGACCGTGCAAAACGTTTTGTTGTTGGTGTGGTCCTACGGCAGGCATTCGACGCGAAAGAAGCATCCGGGATCGCCAAACCGCTGCAGTTCATCGTGCTCGATGAGCTCAACAAGTACGCGCCGCGAGACTCTTCCAGCCCGATCAAGGAAATCCTGCTCGACGTCGCCGAACGAGGCCGGTCGCTCGGCATCATCCTGATTGGCGCCCAGCAGACTGCCAGCGAGGTCGAGCGCCGAGTGGTGGCCAACAGTGCCATCCGCGTCGTCGGCCGGCTCGACACGGCCGAGGCTGGTCGCGATCAGTACGGCTTCCTCCCGGGTGTGCAACGTCAGCGTGCCACCATCCTCAAACCGGGCACCATGTACTTGAGCCAGCCGCGCCTCCCGATCCCCTTGCTGATCGAGTTTCCGTTCCCGGCTTGGGCCACCCGCGCCGCCGAAGCAGGTACGCCCCCTGACGCCGACCAGTTGGACGATCCCTTCGCCGGTCTCTAAGTCTCAGCCGCGTGACCGCCTCGACGGTAGCGTCGGACCAATGCGGCTGCTGCACACCTCCGATTGGCATGTGGGGAAGAAGATCCGTGGCCATTCGCGCCACGATGAGCACGAGGCAGTGCTCGATGAGATCGTCCGCATCGCCGAGGAACAAACGGTCGACGTCGTGCTCGTGGCCGGCGACCTCTTCGAGACAGCCTCACCCCCACCCGAAGCCGAAGACCTCGTCTACCGCACACTCCTTGCGCTGGCTCGGACCAGCGCACACGTAGCAGTCATTGCCGGCAACCACGACAATGCCCGCCGACTCTCCGCCGTCGGGCCTCTGCTCGAGCTCGGCAACATCCACCTAGTTGCCGATGCGGCGGCACCAGAAAGCGGTGGTCTTCGGAGGATCGATATCGAGGGCACCACGCTCAACCTGGCGATGCTTCCGTTCGTCTCACAGCGGGGCATCGTGCGCGCAACAGCGCTCATGGACCAAGCCGCGTTCGAACACGCCAATGCTTACGCCGCCCGCATTCGGACACTGCTCGAGCTACTCAGCGAGCCTTTCTCGCCCGATGCAATCAACGTGATCATGGCGCACGCCTTCGTTCACGGAGGCAGCATCGGCGGCGGCGAACGACTCGCTCATCTCGTCGAGGAGTATTCGGTCACCGCGCAGTCCTTCCCGGCAACAGCGTCATACGTTGCACTTGGCCACCTCCATCGCGCTCAGAAGATCGCCGGCCCTGCGCCCATCCACTATTGCGGTTCACCTCTTCAGCTCGATTTCGGTGACGACGAACAGCGCAAACAAGTCAACGTTGTCGACGTCGAGCCGGGCGCACCGGCTGCCGTCGATGCCATTCGACTCACCACGGGGCGCCCGCTGCGAACACTCACCGGCACGCTCGACCAGGTGCGTGCCGCCGCGGACGAGGACAGCGCGACCGACAACCCTGCCTGGTTGCGAGTTCGCCTCGACGAGCTACGCCGCGCAGACCTGGCCAACGACGTGCGGAACCTGCTCGGCGAACGCGTCGTCGACGTGCAGATGACCCACACCGACAGCGCGACGAGCGAGCGGCCAAAACGTCGGGTTGGGCGCGATCCAGTCGATCTCTTCGGCGACTACCTCACCGAACTCGGCGTTGACGACGACCGGGTCAAGACGCTCTTCGTCGAACTCCTCGAAGACGAGTTGGGGACATCGGCCTGATGCGACCCACCAAGCTCGAGCTGAAAGGGTTCTCCACCTTCCGCGACCAGACCGTGATCGACTTCACCGACGTCGACCTTGTGGCATTCGTCGGTCCAACCGGCGCAGGAAAGTCGACCATCATCGACGGCATCATCTTCGCCCTCTACGGCTCGGTCGTTCGGTATAAGGCCAGCAACCTGGTCGCTCCGGTGATCAACCAACTCTCCAACGAAGCCCGCATCCGCTTGGACTTCACCGTAGGCGACCGCCTGTACACCGCAGTCCGAGTGGTCCGTCGAACAGCGAAGGGGGCAACGACGAAGGAGGCGCGCCTCGTGTCCAACGACGAGGTCTTGGCCGGCAACGCCCGCGAACTCGACGATGCAATCGAGGCGCTGCTCGGCCTCTCCTTTGATCAATTCACGAAGACCGTGGTGCTGCCGCAGGGCGAGTTTGCGCGATTCCTCACGGAGGCGCCAGAGGCACGACAGAGCCTGCTGCGGCGACTACTTGGCATGGAGCTCTATCGCTCGATGGGGAGCACCGCCAGAGAACGTGCGCGCACCGCCGAGACGAAACACATGGCATTGGTCGAACAACGCGACGATCGGCCGGTGGTGACGGCCGAGGCCGTTGCCGAGGCCGGAACCGAACTCGCAAACCTCTCGGCGCTCAAGGGCGTGATCGCCGAAGAGGTCGACGCCAGAGCGGCGGCCGATCATGAACGCGCCGACGCCGCTGACCGAGAGGCTGCGTCAGAACGCCAGCTCGGACTGCTCAAAGCTCTGAAGGTGCCGGCAGCGGCGGGAAAGTTCGAGAAGGCATTCACCACGCTCGACGAGAAACGCGACGCAGCCCGCGATGATGCAGAAGCCGCAGCAGCTGGGCTGGCCGAGGCCACCGAGCGAATGCACGACCTTCCGACCACCAACGAGCTCGAACGCCTTCTGGAGTTGCACGCCGAATCGTCAAACATCGACGCCCGAACGACCGAGGCTCACGCCGCAGCGGACAAGACCGATGCTGTGTTGAAGACCGCAACGACCACAGAGTCGGCTGCCGAGGCCGAAGTCGGTCTGCTCGAACAAAAACGGAACGATATTCGGGTGAAGGTTGGGGCTGTGGGGTTCCGAGAGGCTCTCCTCGTGGGCGAACCTTGCCCCGTGTGCGAGCAGACGGTGGACGCGCTGCCACAGCACGACGTCACTGCCGAACTCGTTGCGATCGACCTCAAGGTCGACACCCATCGGGTGGTCACTTACAAGGCCCGGTCGGATCGTCGAGAAGCCGAACAGATACGAGCGAACGCTGGGGCAGAGCTCGCCTCTCTGCAGAACCGCCGCGCTGAATTGACCGTGGCACTCGACGAGGAGCCCGATCTGAAGACGACCACCAGCCAGCTGCGTGACACGCGAGCTGCGGAGACCCGCTTGGCCAGGGCCCAATCGAAAGCCGAGCGTGCCCTCGCGAAACTCCAGGACGCCGAGGCCAAGTACGCCGAGCTCGACGCGGAGTCGGCATCACTTCGGCGTGAGCTCACCACCGCTCGAGATGCGCTTGCATCCCTCGAGCCACCGGCACCGTCCGAGGAGTCGATCACGCAGGACTGGACCGCGCTCGTCGACTGGAGCAAGACAGTGAACGCCGACGTCCGGGCAGCCAAAAAGATGGCAGCCGCAGAGACCAAAGCGATGACCGAACGTGCTGCCGAACATCAGAAGGTGATCGCCGAGTTGTGCAGACCACATACAGCAGGCACCGCACCTGACGATCCAGTTGCATGGCTCGCGGCCGAGATCGGTCGATCGCAGGCCCAGGTCGAGTCGCTCGAGCGTGAGCAAGCCGCGCAGCAGAAGACCAACGCACGGATTACCGATCTCCAGACCGAGTCGGCAGTGGCCGGCGAACTCGGCCGGCTGCTGAACGCCCGCGGATTCGAACAATGGCTCATGGCCGACGTGATGCACACACTCGCTGATCGAGCGACAGAGCGACTGCTCGAACTTTCTGGCGGTGCATATTCGATGTTGACCGATGGCACCGACTTCAGCATCCGTGACCACCGCAACGCCGACGAAGTACGTGGCGCTCGCACCCTGTCAGGCGGCGAGACATTCCTTGCATCGCTCTCGCTGGCCCTCGCACTCGCCGACAACATCGCATCGCTCGCATCCGAAGGCGCACCTGCGATCGAATCGATGTTCCTCGACGAAGGATTCGGAACACTCGATACGGAAACCCTCGACGTCGTCGCCTCGGCGATTGAAGAGCTTGGCGCTGAGGGACGAATGATCGGCGTGGTCACCCACATCCGCGATCTGGCCGACCGCATCCCTGTGCGGTTCGAGGTTGCCCGCACCCCCAACGGCTCAACCGTCACCCGGACTACGCTCGATTGATGGAACTCCTGCGCACACCCGATGATCGATTTGTGGATCTCCCGGGTTATCCGTTCGGACCGAACTGGGTCGACGTTACGACCCCCGAGGAGCCCGATGCTCCCGCAATCCGAGTGCACTACCTCGACGAAGGGCCAACGGGCGGCACTCCCCTCCTGCTACTCCACGGCGAGCCCAGCTGGAGCTTCCTCTACCGCACGATGATTCCCGTGCTGGTCGACGCAGGTTTCCGTTGCATCGTGCCCGACCAGGTTGGGTTCGGGAAGTCTGACAAACCTTCTGCCACCGTCGATTACACGTACGCCCGCCACGTCGAATGGATGCGTCAGCTGGTCTGCGATGCACTCGACCTGAAAGGTGCATTGTTCTTTGGTCAGGACTGGGGTGGCCTCGTCGGGCTGCGCCTCGTGGCCGAACACCCGGAGCGGTTTGATCGAGTGGTCGTAGGCAATACGGGTCTTCCGATCGGCGAAGGCCTCACAGAGGCGTTCGAACAATGGCGAACCTTCAGCCAAACCGTCGACTCGCTCCCGATCGGCATGATCATGCAAGGGGCAACCACGACTGAGCTCTCCGACGAGATCATCGCTGCATACGAGGCGCCCTTCCCGGACGAGACGTACAAAGCCGGCGCTCGCATCTGGCCAGCCCTGGTCCCCGTCGAGCCTGACGACCCATCAGTGCCTGCGAACAAGGCTGCCTGGGAAGTACTCAGTGCGTGGACGAAACCTTGGCTGACTACCTTCAGCGACCAAGATCCAATCACCGGCGGCGGCCACAAGATCTTCGAACGTTCCGTACCAGGGGCTGAGGGCCAACCGCACGTAATTATCGAGGGTGGTGGTCATTTCCTCCAAGAGGACCGAGGTCCCGAAATTGCGCGGATCATCATCGACTGGATGGAAAACTGACATGGGACGCGCCTTCGACACCATCACCCCGCAGATGCGAACGTTCATCGAGAAACAGCACATGTTCTTCGTCGCCACGGCCCCGAGTAAAGGCGGCCGGGTCAACCTCTCGCCGAAGGGCTACGACGCGTTCCGTATCCTCGGCGACAACCAGGTCTGTTACCTCGACCTAACCGGGAGCGGCGCGGAGACGACCGCACACATCCGCGACAACGGTCGGATCACCTTCATGTTCTGTGCGTTCGAGGGTAAGCCGAACATCTGTCGCCTGTATGGCTCCGGCCGGATCCTGCGAGACGGCGATGCCGACTTCGCAGAGCTCCGGGGTCTGTTCGGTGACCACGATGGTGTTCGCTCAGTCATCGTTGCCGACATCGATCGCACATCGAACGCGTGCGGGTTCTCCGTTCCGTTCATGGGCTTTGTCGAGGAACGCGAGACCCTGGCCGATCACTGGGACGGGAAGGATGAAGAAGAGCTCGCCAACTACTGGGCTACGAAGAATGCGACGTCGATCGACGGCCTCCCAGCAATCGAGACACGATGACAGCCGACCGGCCAGACCGAGCGGAAGGGTAAACGCAGAGTGCAGTTCGCCGTTGAGTCATGGGATCCCGACTATGGCACGGGCGGTGATTCCGATGCCCTCGACGCGTCCACCGATGTGGTCGACCCAAATGTTGAGGTCTCGTCGGACCTCTGGAAACCTCTCACTCCTGGCCCTCAGCCAACGCCGGGGACGATGTGGTTCGTCGATGGTGTCCGACGAATCGATGCGCGCATCTGGGTGACCCACGACGGTCTGGTCCTGCCGGGTTCCTGTGCGACTGTTGCGGCGGGCTCTGTGGCATGCAGCGATAGCCGGGCAGAGATCGTGGGCGCAAGAGTGCAGCGCGGAGTGTTCACACCTCCCGCCGATTCCGCTGGCCCGATCGTGACCGACCACGGCACGTACGAATACTTCCCCGTCCCCACCGGCTCGCCGGAAGACCTCTACCTCGGCATCCATGCCCTCATGACCGACCTCGAAACCGAGATCGTTCCGGACGCGGGCCCGGGGGATCTGATCGTGTTTGATGGCCCGCTTCGAGGACGCCGAACAGCCAACGCTGTTGGCTTGATCAAGACCCACCACGTGCAATACCTGGAAGACGATCTTCAACGGGTCGTCGGCGAGCTGGATGCAGGTCAACGAACGCCGCTGTTCTTGATCGGCAAGACCGGCTTCGCCCGGTGGAGTTGGTACGTGCGGCTGCCGGGGCCCCGGACGCATAGCTGGGCAGGCATTGTTCGCATCGAGTCAGCCGGGGGTATCGACGTCAGCAGAGCACGCGACCTGGCCGACACCGTCACGAGTGCCCTACCACGCTTCGCAAGCGAACCGCACAAAGAGAGTCGCGCGCCCCAGAACCTCTACCCGATCAAAGGGCTCGAGAACGAGCTCCGTCGGCGCCTTGGCGATCAACGGCTGCTGCAGCGGGCCCTTCGCCTTGCTTCGGTGGCTGCGTAACTCGCCCCGCCGTTGCTTGGACTGCGCCGATCTCTGATTGGCCGCCCCAAGGTTGGGCGTACATACCGAAGAGGACGCCGTCCGCCTCAACTGCTCCGACCGAGTCAGATTCGCCTAAGGCCACTCCAGCGAAGAACAGTGCGATCGCCACGCCCAACCAAGTGAACAGGTGACTGCGCCGAATTCGAAACCGATCACCTTCGGTTGCTCGCCTGCTGTCACCGTCGGTGACATTTGCCGTGTGATCATTCGCCAAGGTCAAAGACATGGCGGACAACATATCACCATTAGGTTACGATTGTAACCTAATTGACATATCCCATGAATCCTCTACTGTTTCGAAAGACCAGCCGCAGAACCGACCGAAACCGCTAGCGTGGATAAGTGGTTCGCTCACCCTTCCCCCCGGGGTCACTCCACGCAACCTGGCTCGGCGACAGCTTCGGATTGTGGATTGATCACCCAGACGCCTCAGCGCGCGACGTCCATCATGTCGCCCTGGCCGTCTTCGGCCCCGACCTTCGACCAATGTTGCCGGAGAGAGTCGACGAATACAGTCTGTTCAGCCCAGACGGCTCACCTCCATTCGAAACGATCAACGCGGTCGCGGTCGACGCCAGCCCACTGGCCGACATCCTGATCAGGCGAGCTGGCTCCAACTCGTGGTCGCCATCGGTTGCCTGGTTGCACCACGCAACACTTGCCGCCGTCGAGATCGCAGCGTCAGGCCACGTACTCCCGGCGCTGCGCACAGCCGGGCTTCGGTGGCGAGCAACCTGGGTGCCCATACGCGACGTCCAGATCGATCAGTTGTACTCCGAGCTCGTAGACGCCTTGCCTCCGGTGATCGCTGCTGGCTCAGACAAACCAGCCCATACGCAGGTGAGCGATATCGTCGACTCGCTCGTCGACGCCGTGTCGCGCATGGCACTACGCGACGTCGATTGGCGACCACCACTCCCTCGAACACGAGCGAGTACCGTCGTCGCACTTCGTCGAATCACGTCTGCGCTCTCGAAAGAAGACAGCGTCTTCCTTGGCGATTCGATTGCCCATGAGGCTGCCTTCGCCGAATGGTCGACACAGCTGAGTGAGTTCGCCTCCGTCATCGTCGGCGCACCCGAGGTGCGATTGCAAGGTCGCCTCGAACCACCGTTGGACGCCAACAGAGATGAATTGTGGACCCTGATACTCGAGGTCGTCACGCCTGCGGACGAGACGATTGGTTTCGCCGACGTGTGGGAGAACTCACCCGCAGCCGTCGCTCTTGCAGATGGCTCGACCCTGTCACCGCTGCGAACACGCATGCGCGAACTGATCGATCGCCTTGCGTCACAACTCGCTGCGTTGGCACCCCTCGCAGACGAAGCGGAACCATCAAGCCTTGTGCTGCATCTTGATGACGTCTCCGATCTCTTGGGTGAGGGCCTGGATACCTGCCGCCTAGCGGGCCTACCAATCGTGACTCCCACCGGACTCATCAATCGGTCAGCCCGGCTCACCGCGAAGGCTTCGTCGCCCAGTTTTGGCGGTTCACGTGGACTCGGCACTGCACTTGTTGAGGTTGACTGGGGACTTGCCCTGGGCGACATCGAGCTGACTGCTGAGGAGATCGAAGCGTTGGCCCGCTCAAATGCGGACCTGGTCGCACTTCGCGGATCATGGGTACAGGTCGACCACAATCAGATGCGGTCTGCCCTAAAGCGCCTCGAGACGCAGCGACGCGAAGCTTCAGAGCTGAGCCCAGCAGAGCTGCTCCGACAGACGATCACCGAACTGGAGCGGGCCACCTCGGACGACCTGACCGCCGAAGGTTGGATTGCCCAGCTGCTCTCGGGCCTTCCCGATGATCAGTTGACCGAGTCGTCCGAGCCGCCAGGTTTCGAGGGAGAGCTTCGCCCCTATCAGCGTCGTTCGCTCGGCTGGCTACAGTTCCTTGGTCGCCTTGGGCTGGGCGGGTGCCTGGCTGACGACATGGGTCTTGGCAAGACACCAACGGCGCTGGCACACCTTCTCGCCCGCTCGCTCGATCGTGCCGCCAATAACGAACCCCACTTGCCACACCTGGTCATCTGTCCCCTCTCTGTCGTGACGAACTGGGAATCTGAAGCCAGTCGTTTCACACCAGAGCTGTCGACGATGATCGCCCACGGGCCCGATCGCCCACGCGGCGCGGCGTTGGTGGCGGCCGCTGCCGACAATGACGTCATCATCACGACCTACGGGACAGCCAGCCGAATTGCAGAAGAGCTCGATCCAATCGTGTGGGACGTCGTCGTGTGCGACGAGGCGCAAGCAATCAAGAACCATCGGACAAACGCAGCAACGGCAATCCGTGGTCTTCACTCGACGCAACGAATCGCACTGACCGGCACGCCGGTCGAAAACCGTCTTACCGAACTCTGGGCGATCCTCGACGCACTCAACCCCGGAATGCTCGGGGGGATCACCTGGTTCCGCGAGACATTCTCCAACCCGATCGAGAGCGGCGAAGGCGCCGAAGCGCTCGAATCGCTTCGCCGTCTCACCGCACCGTTCGTTCTCCGCCGCACGAAGGTCGACCGATCGCTTGTACCAGACCTTCCCGACAAGATCGAACAGGTGGCATGGGCGCCGCTCACTCCCGAGCAGGCCGGGCTGTACCAGGCCGTGGTCGACGACTTCCTCGCATCTGCAGCAGCGGCGACCGGGATGGAGCGGCGCGGCTTGGTCCTTGCAACTCTCACTCGACTCAAACAGGTCTGTAACCACCCAGCGCATTTTCTGCGCGAGGACAACGTTGGGGAATCGGGACGCTCCGGAAAACTGGATCGGTTCGACGAACTCATCGACACAATGCTCGAATCCAGTGAACGAGCGATCGTGTTCACCCAATACCGAGAAATGGGCAAACTGTTGTCCGCACATTTGGCGGGCCGCCATGACGTTCCGGTGCCGTTCTTACACGGCGGCACAACCAGGCTGCAGCGACAACAAATGGTCGATTTGTTCCAATCTCCTGAAGGTCCGCCAATCCAACTCATCTCGCTCCGTGCAGGTGGTACGGGGCTGAACTTGACCGCCGCGAGCCGGGTCGTGCACTACGACCGCTGGTGGAACCCTGCGGTCGAGGATCAGGCGACCGACCGGTCCTGGCGTATTGGCCAGGACAAGACGGTGTTCGTCCACAAGCTCGTCTGCCGAGGGACCCTCGAGGAGCGGATCGATTCGTTGCTCACAGAGAAACGTGCTCTCGCTGACGCAGTCGTTGGGACCGACGAGTCCTGGCTGACAGAGTTGTCGACCGATGAGCTCCGCGAGCTGCTCCAGCTCGATCCCTCAGCGCACGCAGAAACTAATGAATGGGATCTCCAGCAATGAGAAGACCACTTCGCTCCGATGAGGCCCGAGGCGTGGCGAATCTCGCCATCGACCTGGGCGACCCCGGGCGAATGTCGCGAGCCCGTCGAATGCACCGGGCCAATTCAGTCGCCGAAGTTGAAGTCACGCCAGGGGTTGCGCACGCGACCGTCACCGATCCGTCCGGCGAGATCTACGAGGTCTCTATCGCAGTTGCGGTCAAGCCAAGCTCCGCAGCCGCACTTAGCGCAAGCGATCTCGCAGCCGAGTGTTCATGCGACGACGACGGTGATAGCTGCACGCACAGCCTTGCTGCCCTCCTGGGCATTGCCGAGGAGATCGAGGCCAACGCTCGACTGCTCGACGTCTGGGCGGGTGGGCCAACCAACAACACGCCAACACAATACACCGGCGCGTCTGTGGGAAACCGTGCGTTCTTCGAGGGAGCGTGGGCGACAGCGCAGACTTCACCGATGCTCTCAGCGCTTCACTTCGAACCAATGCCACAGCTCATCGTGGACGACCTCGACGCTGGTCCCGTGGTCGTCGACGCAGTCGGTGCGATTCGAAGCGGGCTCAGTGGGTTCCGAGCTCAGCGATAACATCCTCGAGAGTTGGCTCGTCGGCTAGGCGATAGATCAGGATTACGTTGCCCCGGTCGGGCACCACCTCGGTTCGGACGCCACGGAGAAGAAGGCGATCTCGCACCCTCATGGCCGTCGCAGCATCTGCAAACTGTCGGGTCGCCCCGTCGCTCGAGTCTCGAAGAGCATTGGCTCGCTCAACCCGCGCTGTCTCAACGGAGGCCCGTGACCGCGCGTTGATCGAACGATGCACGGTCGGTGCAATCAGAAGGACCAGAAATCCAACGGCGATCAATCCAACGATCACCATCCAGGGAGCCATTGAACAGGTCTAGCGCGTGAGAGTCAGGAAGCCGACGTGTGATCGTCCGCGCTGGTCATTCGCGTGACATCATTGGCCTGCCACAGAGCGCTCCGTAGAATTTCCCGGTCGCGTAGTTGCTGTTCACTGGTGAAGATGCGCACAACATCTGGACCGAGGGATTCCTCGTGCTCGACGTACGTCTCGTGTAGGCGGAGCCGCTGGTCATCGGAGAGGAGATGTACTGGCAAGCGCAAAGCTGCGAGGCCGGCGGTCTCGGAGTAGCCGCACAAACCGATGAGAGAATCTCGCGCCAGGGTGCCGGTGGGATGGATTGGATCGCTCGCGAGGTGTGCGAGGAGATCGAGCGTTCTCGGAAGCGCCATACCTCGGCTCTTCTCCTCGCTTGCCAAACGTCCTGGTGCTGTTGGACGTACCGCAGCATCGAGTGCTGCCACCACCCGGAATTGGTACGCCAGCGAGATGATCTCCCGTTCGGAGTCAACGGCGGAGAACAGCGTCTGGTGCGACTCGTATCCATGCTGGCATAGCTCGACGAGTTCGATCTTCGCCAGTTCATCATCCTCAGACAAGCGAGCCTTGAGCACACGCACCATATGGGTGAGGTTGTGTCCGTCAGCTTGCTGTTCGAGAATCCAACGAAGCTGAGTGTCGAGCCGTTGCGGCAGGACCCGGTCAGCGAAGAGTGTCAATTCGCATACTTCAGACGCAACCTGCACGCAGTAGTCAACAAGACCGACAACATCGTCGCGCGGGTCCTCGTCGATCAGATAGTCATAAAACACATCAGTCAGCTGCGACGTGAATTGATCGGGGGTCAGCTCGGCATTGCGGCATCGCTCATGGATTGCATCGACCGCATCTATTGTCTCGGTGTATCGAGGTGAACCCATCTGGGCCATTCTTGCCTGACACAGTGACAGAGTCGCGGACCGTCGGTGTGACGCTCGCCAAGATCGGGGATGTGAGGTTTTGCTGGCGTCTTGCCCCGCAGGGATCATATTTGGCCTCCGGGTGGAGAAAAGGCGAGCTCAGAGCGAACTCTGGGACAGAAATAACACCGAGAGCACTTATCGCACAAAACTCGGCGTCCTCGACGCTGAGTTCGCCGATCAGCCGGCCCTCTTCGAACGCGGCTGATCGTGCCGAAGTTGAGGAGAAGATCTCCGTTCCCAGAACTTTCGTCAAGTTTCGTGGCGCAAAACCTGACATCGAAAAATCACTTGTGTTATGGTTTCTTCATCACGTCGCTTCGGGTCTCACCCGGGGCGATTCTTTCGTTTTGCACCACACGTTAAAACACGCCCATGACCCACCCAAACGAAGACATCGCAGCTGCACTTCATCGGGCTGCAGATCTCCTGATTGAACGAGAGTTGGGCGACAAACACCGAGTGGCAGCACGAGACCTCTTGACCTCTCTCGTAGAAACGCTCGAGAAGGCTGAACCGCTGAGCGTCGCCGACCGCACAGACCGATTTGTCCAGCAGATGTCGGTGCACGGCCGGTCCGGCGAGATCTCCGATGGAGACGCGTTTCCCTCATTCATCGAATCGCCGTACTCGGGCTCGATCAATGCCCTTGCCCCGCCGCAAACGGTTTACCGGCGCGATGGGCAAACAGTGCGCGCCTCGGTTGTCCTGGGCACTGCTTTGGAAGGCCGACCAGGAAGGGCCCATGGGGGCGCAGTTGCTGCAATCTTCGACGACGCCATGGGTGCTCTTCAACAGATCATTGGGCGAAACGGCTACACCCATTCGCTCACGACCGTGTACCACGCGCCGTTCCCGACAGACATCGAGGTCTCGATACAGGTGGAATGCACGAACGTGGTTGAACCTCGATTCACGATCGAGGCAACCGCTTCCGTAGAAGATCGCCTCATCGCCTCATCGACAGGTGTGTTTGTCGAGATCGATATCGACCGATGGTCACGTCACTGATCTGAAGCTGCCCATTGCCCGATGCAAGCTCGTCGCGACTGATGGCATCGACCTGCAATGACGCGGTACCTTCGTCAATGTGGACCACGACATGTACTACACGCTGTTCAACGACGACTTCGTTGACCTCAAGCCATCTGCGCACCTCCCGAAGAAGTTCGTGGAGATTCTCCAACGTCGAATCGAAATGTTCCTCGGACGCGCGGTTCTCACCGTTGGAGCGTGGAACAGTGAACCCGCACGTCCGGACGTGCTCGCGCTGGATGCCTCGGGAAGTTTGACGTCCGTCCTTACGGTTGGCCCCGACGATCTCGCCGACCTGTCCGACCGTCTCTCAACGATTGATTCTTGGCTTGCCGACATGCGCTTGCGAGACCTCAGCGATGTGAGTGGCGACCCTGCGACGTTCTACGAGGGTCTCTGGGATCTCAGTCCAGATGCATCGATCACGCTGAAATCCAATCGGCGGACTGTGGTACTCACGGCTCTCGATGCCATCGACCTGCCCGACGATCAGACGTCGAGGTTCCACGACATCGAGATCCAATACCTCGACGTCTTCACGACGTTGGGTGGCGGCGCACCAATCCTCAAACGGCGAACGCCCACCCTTGCTGACATGGCGAGGGTCGAAACAGCCATCGCACCTCTTGCAGACGTCATTGACCTCACCACCAGCGATCTCTCAGAAGCTGAAGAATCCGCCATGCAGGCGACAATCGGATACGCCGATGCGGTGTCCGGTGACGACACTTCGATGGGCGAGCCGCCACAAACAACCGAGCTCGGGACCGCAACCGAGCCGCAGCGGGTTTCACCGATCGACTCGTCAATTCTTACTCCCACGCCGCACATCCGGCCCGGTGCGACCTTCGCCATCGAACGTTTGCCGATGCTCTTCGATCCACTCGGAGCCAACCTCACCTCGATCAGCGACGAGTTGTTTGCTGTCGATCAGCACCTCGTGCTCGTTGAGAAACTTCCCGGGCGACGCCGTGAGACACCGTTCGAAGATCGAAACCGCTTCCGTTGGGACAGCACTCCGGCAGCCATTCAGCTGCTCAGTACCCACACGATGGACAGCGCGCAGCGGCCGAGGACAACCCATCTGTTCGTTGAGACCGAGCAGCAGGGTGGATACTGCGTCTACGTCGGCGAGCTGCATCGGATCAAGTCTGACGGCCAAACGACCGACCGCGCCGCATGGTTCTCAATCAGCCCAACGCTCGATACAGACCTCTATCGCATGTTGCGAAAGGGTCGCTTGCCCGAACACATCGAAAGCCCGACGATCGACTTCGGCACTCTCCCCACATAGGGACGCCAGCACCGAAGGAAGCGAGGGACGAGCGACCGGGCGGTGCCTCCGGCAGTCCGCAGAGCCTCCAAAGCGAAGCGACGATGCGATTGTCGGGAGCGAGCAACGAGCGGGAAACCTCTACCTTCCGAAGAACGAGTCGAAACCATGAACGATTGGGTGCGGGGAAGAGACCGGAAGCTGGGATGCCTCAGGAACAAACATCGCTGTCGACATGTTGAGCGACCGTGCCATGTCGAGGTCATCGATCTGATCGTCGATCAAAAGGCTGTCGGCGTATTCGACACCTGTCATCCTTCGAAGCGCCTCGAAGAACGCCGCGTCGGGCTTTCGTGTGCCAACCTCACCTGACACCACCCACGTGTCGACCCGGGCATCGAGATCGAAGCGCGCCCGGATGGCTTTGGACCAACCGAGAACATTGTTCGTGCTGACGGCGACTCGAAGACCGCGATCGTGAAGTCGGTCGATGAACTCGAGTACTCCATCTCGGAGTCGGAATTCAGCGGTGTACAACGCATCGAGCTCGGCTGGGTCATCGCTGACGCCAAGTCGCTCCCACAACTCGCCGGTCGACAACCGGCCCAGGCTGGCTGAGCGAAAGGCATCGTTGATCTCTTGCAGCGATGCCTTCGAACCGCGCTCGCGCACAAATGGCACGAGCCGTGCGCCAATGTCGTTGGCTTCGTCGTACAAAACACCTCGAGCATCGAGCACGACGAGCTCAAGGCGAGGTGGACGTTCGCGAGCAGCGGACGCTTCCGGCGCTGCCGAGGGAGCTTTGTCCGGGCGGCGCATCTGCACGACCTCTTCGCCGCGTTCATCGGTGCGACGCCCGCCGAACCGAGCCAGAATTCGGAAGATCAGCAACGTTCCAAGGAGCGCAAGCGCCACGAGAGCGACCGCTGCCCACACCCTGGGCAACCGATCCTCGATACTCGATGAGACCTCGATATCGGTGGGAAGTGGGTCTCGAGGACTGAGTTGCCAGCTCGCGACCCGGCCATCAACATCGGCCCCGTTCGCGGTGACAGTATCTGGCAAGGTGATCGTGAACTTGAGATTTACTGTCTCTTCGAGTGGCCGATTTGCGGCTGCTGCAAGCTCAGTCAGCGACAGTCCGAGTGGATTCCCCACGAGACCGGTGATCCCCGAGTCACCAAACTCCGCGAGGCTTATCCGTGGGTCGATCTGACCGGTGACGTCATAGGTCGTACGGGCGAACGATCGCGTGCGCTCGACCGCAAAGTCGGAGAACAACGTGTTCTCTCCAGCGATCTCGTCGAGCACGCCAGCCAAGTCATCGGGCGAAAGGAATGTCTTGTTTGCTGACACGATGACGGAGCCGCCAGATTCGGCACGCCTCGGACCGTCGACTGTCCAGCCAGCCGCGGCGAGATCATCTGTGCGGAGACCGTCAAGTAGTTCAGGGGCCGCTTCAACGATCTCGTCATCGAAGGCTGTCGTGAGCGTTACGGTCCCGGAGCCATCTTCGGTGACGTCGACGTCGATGACGGCATCGACTTGGCACGCCGATGCGATCAGCGCAACGAGCGCGACAAGGAGAAAGCGGAGGGTCCTCACGACGGTCCACGCTAGGCGTTGAGCGTCGTGAGGGGACAATTCAGTCCTCTCAAGAAATCAGCTGCGCGAGTTCGACGAAGTCGAACTCGAAGGAACCCGAGGCGTTAGCCGAAGGGTTCCCTTAGACCTGTGCCTTGTCGCTGTCCTCAAGTTCCTCGACCGGTGGTGGCTCGAAGCCTTCGATCGAGCGGAACACGATCTTCTTCTCGCCTGGCAGTTCCTCGTCATCTTCGATGTCGACGATGACGATATCCCCGGCGACGAACTCCTTGTAGAGAAGTTTCTCCGACAGAGGATCCTCGACCAAACGCTGGAGGGCCCGTCGAAGCGGACGTGCACCGAGCGTTGGGTCGTACCCCTTCATCGATACGTAATCCTTCGCTTCATCGGACAACTCCAGGCCTAGGCCAAGACCGGCCATCTGTTTCCCGACACGCCTGATCATCATTTCGATGATCTGGCGGACCTCGGGCTGCGAGAGCTCGTGGAAGACGATCGTGTCGTCGATGCGGTTCAGGAACTCAGGACGAAAGTGCTCCTTCAGAGCATCGTTGACCTTTTCCTTCATCCGTTCGTAACTGACTGCTTCGTCGGCCTTGGTGAAGCCGAGGTTCGCCTTGCGGAGATCTCGAGTACCAAGGTTTGACGTCATGATCAGGACGGTGTTCCGGAAATCGACCGAGCGACCTTGTGAGTCGGTGAGACGACCTTCTTCTAGGATCTGGAGGAGAATGTTGAAGACGTCGGGATGGCCCTTTTCGATCTCGTCGAACAGGACGACCGAGAATGGTTTGCGCCGAACAGCTTCGGTTAGCTGGCCACCTTCCTCGTAGCCCACGTATCCGGGAGGTGAACCGACGAGGCGGCTCACGGTGTGCTTCTCCATGTACTCGGACATGTCGAGACTGATCAACGCGGATTCGTCACCGAAGAGGAACTCGGCCAAGGTCTTGGCGAGTTCGGTCTTTCCAACGCCCGAAGGGCCGAGGAAGATGAACGAGCCAGATGGCCGCTTCGGGTCCTTCAGACCTGCACGCGTGCGGCGGATTGCCTGACTGACGGCTTGGATTGCACGTTCCTGCCCAATGACCCGCTTGTGCAGTTCGTCTTCCATGTGGAGGAGTTTCTGCGTCTCTTCTTCGGTGAGTTTGTACACCGGGATGCCAGTCCACAACGACAGCACCTCAGCAACGGCCTCTTCGTCGACCTCATCGAACAGATCGGTTCCCGATGCCTTGATCTCGGCCTCGACGTCTTCGCGTTTTCCGAGGAGTTCTTTCTCACGGTCACGAAGGCGCCCGGCCTCTTCGAACTGCTGCTCTTCGACAGCAACCTTCTTCTCGCGGACGACATCGGCGATTTCCGCCTCTATCTCCTTGTACTCAGGCGGGGTGTTCATGCGCTTGATACGCAGACGCGAGCCGGCTTCATCGATCAGGTCGATGGCCTTGTCTGGGAGGAAACGGTCAGAGATGTAACGGTCCGCAAGGTTGGCAGCAGCCACGAGTGCTTGATCGGTGATCGTCACCCGATGGTGATCTTCGTATCGTTCGCGAAGCCCCTTCAAGATCTCAATCGTGTGCGCAACCGATGGCTCTTCAACCTTCACTGGCTGGAAGCGACGCTCGAGTGCGGCGTCCTTCTCGAGGTGTTTGCGATACTCATCGATCGTGGTGGCTCCAATGGTCTGGAGTTCTCCACGGGCGAGCATCGGCTTCAGGATCGACGCAGCATCGATCGCACCTTCAGCAGCGCCGGCACCCACGAGGGTGTGGATCTCGTCAATGAACAAGATGATGTCACCACGGGTCTTGATCTCTTTGAGCACCTTCTTGAGGCGCTCTTCGAAATCGCCGCGGTAACGCGAGCCGGCGACCAATGCGCCGAGGTCGAGTGTGTAGAGCTGCTTGCCGCGGATCGTGTCCGGCACCTTGTCGTCGGCGATCGCCTGCGCGAGCCCTTCGACGATGGCGGTCTTGCCGACACCTGGCTCGCCGATCAGGACAGGGTTGTTCTTCGAGCGACGAGACAGCACCTGCATGACCCGCTCGGTCTCTTTCGCGCGACCAACGACAGGGTCGAGACCTTTGTCGCGAGCAACCTGAGTCAGGTTGCGGCCGAACTGGTCGAGCACGAGAGAACCTGACGGAGAGTCTCCGCCTGCACCACCGGAGGTGGCACCAGCCTTGTCGCCTGGGCCCGAAGGCGATGCCGACGATGACGAGCCACCAGGACCCGAGTATCCCGACAGCAGCTGAATAACTTGTTGACGCACGCGAGAGAGGTCGGCGCCGAGCTTGACGAGAACCTGCGCAGCGACACCTTCACCTTCTCGGATGAGCCCAAGCAAGATGTGCTCGGTGCCGATGTAGTTGTGTCCCAGCTGAAGCGCCTCGCGCAACGAGAGCTCGAGAACCTTCTTGGCACGAGGAGTAAATGGGATGTGGCCACTCGGCGACGAACCGCCCTGGCCGATGATTTCCTCGACCTGGCTACGGACAGCCTCGAGCGAAATACCGAGAGACTCGAGCGCCTTCGCGGCAACTCCTTCTCCCTCGTGGATCAGCCCGAGCAGGATGTGCTCAGTGCCGATGTAATTGTGGTTGAGTAGGCGGGCTTCTTCCTGGGCCAGAACAACGACCCGGCGAGCTCGATCGGTAAATCTCTCGAACAACGGTTTCTCCTCTGCGACCTGGTGCAGCCAAGTCTACCCAGCGACCCCGACAGCACACGTTCGTGACGTCGTTCCTCTGATTTTGGCGGGTTTTACCCACCGTAATGATGCCAGTCGGCAGCTTGTACCAACTGGTGAGCGTCTATCGGACTGTTTTCATTCCCAGATGTAGGTTGTTTCACGAGACTCTTTCACCGAGAAATTCTGGGGCGATCGATAGCGCGTTGAGAATGAGTGATCCCTACAGTTGAACATGTGTCAACGACGAGTCCTCTCGATCAGGTACCAACACTGTCGAAGGACCTCACGCGCGTGGAGGAGCAACTCCATGTCGCAGTGCGGACCGACAACGAGCTCCTACAAGAGATCGCGGCACACCTGATCAGGGCCGGCGGCAAGCGAGTTCGACCTGGGTTCTGCATCACGTCGGCTGCAGCGGCAGCCTCGGAGTTCGCTCCCGCCGAACACGAGGTGATTCTTGGTGCGGTCGCAGTTGAGCTGGTGCATCAGGGATCGCTCTACCACGACGACGTGATGGACTCGGCGGAGACTCGCCGCACGGTCGAATCGGTCAACTCCAAGTGGGGAAACCATCAAGCCATCCTCGCTGGCGACTTTCTGCTCGGGCGAGCCTCGGAGATCGCTGCTTCTCTCGGAGTTGAAGTAGCCGGTCTGTTGGCCAGCACGATCAGCCAATTGTGCGACGGTCAGGTTCGCGAGCTCGAGTATGTCTATCGGATTGACAGAACCGAGGAGTCATACCTCAAGTCGATCGATGGCAAGACAGCATCTCTCCTCGCCGCCGCCTGTCGAATAGGCGGCATCGTGGCCGGACTCGACCGCGACCGAATTGATCACCTCACGACGTTCGGGCGTTCGTACGGCATGGCATTCCAAATCGTCGACGACATCCTTGATCTCACCGCAACCGATGAGGAGCTCGGCAAGCCTGCGGGCAACGATCTCATCGAGGGCGTCTACACGTTGCCAGTGATTCGTGCATTGGCCCACGGGGAGGTCGGCTCCCAGCTGGGGCAACTCCTCGGTCGACCGATCGACACAACAGCACGCGACGAGGCACGATCGCTCGTCAAGTCGAGTGGTGCGCTGAGGAGCGCACATGCCGACGCACGGCGGTATGCCGACGAGGCCAACGACGCACTGCGCTCGTTTGCAGACACGGCAGGCGGCTCGGCCCTCAAGGCCGCGGCCGATCACCTCGTCGGCAAGGTCGAGAACCTGATCGTGTAGTCACGCGTCGCCGGCGGACTAACTTCGACAAGATGTCCACACAGCGAATGAGCACAGCGAAGTTCGGTTGGCTCTCCCCCGTTATCGGCAATCGGTTCAGCGACCACAAGCCGATCGTGGTCTATCAAGCCGAGCACATTTTGCCCACGGTGAACAACGTGTTCGACTCGCTCTGGATCGCAGATCACTTTTACGGCATGGACGCCAAGACCGACCCATTCATGGAAGCGTGGACCACGCTCACTTGGCTAGCGGCGAAGTTCCCAGACCTTGACCTGTGTCACCACGTCCTCGGGCACGGGTATCGGCCTCCAGCGTTGACCGCAAAGATGGCTGCGACCCTGCAAGTGCTGTCAGGCAACCGACTCATGCTTGGCATCGGTGCCGGATGGCGTGGCGACGAGTACGAGGCGTACGGCTACAAATTCCCCGCGCCATCGGTGCGTTTCGCAGAGCTCGAAGAAGTTGTACAGATCTGCCGTCTGATGTGGTCCGAAGATGAACCAAGCTTCACAGGCGAGCACTTCTCAATCTCGGGCGCCTCGGCCCCGCCGCTCCCCGACGTGATCCCGCCGTTGTGCATCGGCGCCAACGGCGAACAAGTTGGCCTACCTCTTGTCGGACGCGTGGCTGACATGTGGCACGGCTCCGCCGACGATGATGCCGACTGGCTCCGCAAACGCGCCATCGTGAACAATGCAGCAGAGGGTGCTGGTCGGGACCCGAGCGAGATCTCCAGTGGAGTCACCATCGAGACCCCACTGCCGGAGACCGATGTAGAGAGCGCTGCACTTCTCGATCGGATCGGCAGGCAACATGACCTCGGCATCGACACCTTCGTCATGGACTTCGGCCACCCTCCCTCCCCCGAACCAATTCTTCGTTTCCAAAAACAGGTCATAGAAGAGATGTAGCTATAACACGTCGAAGGCGTTGTGACGCTCGACACACTGACCTGACCCCTTTTTGCAAAAAGGGGTCAGACCCCTTTTTGACGAAAGGGGTCAGACCCCTCAGATCAGCGCGTGCGGGAGCGAGGGTGGAGCGACCAGGCACCGCCTCAGGCGCGGCAGCCGAGCATCGAGGAGCGCAGCGACGGATTGCGACCGCTGGAGGGCGAAGCCCGGGTATCAAAACACCGCGTCGACGAGGGCTTTGGCTTCTGCTTGAACCTGGGCGAGGTGATCGGCGCCGAGAAAGCTCTCTGCGTAGATCTTGTAGACATCTTCGGTCCCCGATGGCCGAGCCGCGAACCAAGCGTTCTTTGTCTCCACCTTCAGGCCGCCGATCGCCGCGCCGTTGCCCGGAGCCTCGGTCAGCTTTGCGGTGATGCTCTCGCCACCAACCTCTGTCGCGACAACCTGTTCTGGACGAAGCGCCTTGAGTGTCGCCTTCTGCTCGCGACTTGCGGGGGCGTCGATACGTGCGTATGCCGGAGAGCCGAATCGCTCGGTCAGTGCGGCGTAACGCTCGCTCGGACTCTGCCCGGTGATCGCTTTGATCTCCGACGCGAGCAGGCACAAGATGAGGCCGTCTTTGTCCGTGGTCCACACCGACCCATCGTGGCGAAGGAATGACGCTCCTGCTGATTCCTCACCACCAAATCCAACCGAACCATCGAGAAGACCGGGTACGAACCACTTGAATCCGACGGGGACCTCGAGAAGCGTCTTGGCGAGTGAAGAAGCCACTCGGTCGATCATCGATGACGAGACAAGTGTCTTGCCGATGGCTGTCCCATCGCCCCATCCCGGCCGGTTCGCGAACAGGTACTCGATAGCGACAGCCAGGAAATGATTCGGATTCAGGAGGCCACCGTCTGGCGTCACGATGCCATGCCGATCGGCGTCTGCATCGTTTCCGGTCGCGATGTCGTAGCTCTCACGAGCAGCCACGAGCGACGCCATTGCATTCGGCGACGAACAGTCCATTCGAATCTTGCCGTCCCAGTCGAGAGTCATGAACGACCACTGCGGATCGACGTTGGGGTTGACGACATCGAGATCGAGGCCATAGTGCTCGCCGATCGCTCCCCAATAGTCGACGGCTGCGCCACCCATAGGGTCAGCGCCGATCCGAACCCCGGCGTTACGAATCGCGGACATGTCGACGACGTTCTCGAGATCGGCGACATAGATCCCCATGAAGTCGTATGCGTGTGTCGTGTCCGCTCCTGTCGCCGCATCAGACCCGAGTCGACGAACACCCGCATTGGCCGATTCCAGCAGCTCATTCGCACGAGCCGCGATCCATGACGTTGCGTCGGTGTCTGCGGGTCCGCCATGCGGTGGGTTGTATTTGAAGCCTCCATCTCGTGGAGGATTGTGAGACGGCGTCACGACGATGCCGTCGGCCTTTGCAGCTGCGCTGGCGTTGTGCCGAAGAATTGCATGGCTGATGGCGGGCGTCGGCGTGAATCGGTCAGCTGCATCGACCATCACATCCACACTGTTCGCCGCAAGGACCTCGAGGGCCGTGAGCCACGCTGGTTCACTCAGTGCATGCGTGTCCCGACCAAGGAAGAGGGGCCCCGTAGTTCCCTGCATGTCCCGGAACTCTACGATTGCCTGTGTGGTCGCTGCGATGTGCGCATCGTTGAACGATGCATCGAGGGACGAACCGCGATGTCCTGACGTGCCGAACTCGACTCGCTGGTTCACGTCACCTGGATCTGGAGTGACGTCGTGGTACGCAGCGAGAAGTGAATCGATGTCGGTGAGATCTTCAGGAAGGGCCCGTTGGCCGGCGCGGTCATGCATGGCTCAAGTCTCCACGACCAACGGGTGCAATGGGCGAACCATCGAGCGCTATTGAGATCAGACGGCTGCGAAGCCAACCTCAAGATCGGCAAGGAGGTCGGCGACCGTCTCGAGGCCGACAGACAGACGAATGAGGCCAGATCGAACACCCGCCGCAGCTTGCTCGGCTTCACTCAGCTGGCTGTGTGTCGTGCTCGCAGGATGGATAACCAGGCTCTTTGCATCGCCGATGTTCGCGACATGGCTGTGCAGTTGCAACGCGTCGACAAACTTTTGGCCCGACTCGAGGCCGCCCACGATGTCGAACGCCACGATCGAACCGTAGCCACGGCCTCCGGTGAGCTCAGTCGCTCGGTCATGCCACTGCGAACTTGGGAGACCGGCATACGACACTCCCTCGACCTGCGGGTGGCCTTCGAGGAACTCCGCTATCTTCTGCGCGTTCTCGAAATGACGTTCCATGCGAAGGCTCAACGTCTCGACGCCCTGCAGAAAGAGGAATGCGTTGAACGGTGACAGCGCAGGTCCAAGATCTCGAAGCAACTGCACACGGGCCTTGATGATGTATGCGCCAGGGCCAAGAGCCGACCAGTACGGCAGTCCGTGATAGCTCGCGTCTGGCTCCGTCATCATCGGGTGTTTTCCGCTCGCTCCGAAATCGAACGATCCACCGTCGACGATGAGGCCGCCGATCGAGTTTCCATGTCCGCCAATGAACTTAGTTGCGGAGTGCACGACGATGTCGGCGCCATGTTCGAGAGGACGAAGGAGATACGGAGTGGCCACCGTGTTGTCCACGATAAGGGGCACGTTGTTCGCGTGGGCAATGCCAGAGATTCCCGCGATGTCGAGGACGTTCGCACGAGGGTTTCCGATCGATTCGCCGTAGAACGCCTTCGTGTTGGGTTGCACGGCCGCTGCCCATGCGTCGAGATCGTCCGGGTCATCGACAAACGTCGCCGTGATACCCATCTTCGGAAACGTGTAGTTGAAGAGGTTGTACGTACCGCCATACAGCGAGGACGAGACGACGATGTGATCGCCGGACTCCGCCAGGTTCAGGATCGCCAAGACCTCCGCTGCTTGACCGCTGGCGACCGCGAGGGCGCCGGGAAGCCCGACTGCGGTTTCGGTGCCGCCTTCGAGGGCAGAGATTCGCCCTTCGAGCACACCCTGTGTTGGGTTCATG
>RCNE010000730.1_pt1 | contig 32456 bp, 29 predicted proteins | sample 2041361 | NCBI WGS metagenome assembly RCNE01 (sample SAMN09708229, study PRJNA481090) | Marine sediment metagenome, whole genome shotgun sequencing project. | reverse complement strand
CCCGTCGAACGCACTCAGCAGGGAGATGGCGAGGAAAGCGCCGTTATAGATGGCAAATGTACATTCTTTGATCCCGCGGAAGGAGAATATGTCTCCGCCTACCGCTATGAGCGTGCCAATCTGAAAGTAGGTAGCGTGGTGTGCGGCCCCGCCATGATCACGGAAGAAGAAACAACGATCATTGTACCGTCCAGCATGACGGCAATCTTCCAGACTGATGGATGTATCGATATGAGGAAAAAGCCATGACACATTCCAACGTCGCCTACCAAGTCATGTGGAACCGCCTGATTTCCGTGGTCGAGGAACAGGCCCAAGCGCTGGTCCGCACCGCTTTCTCAACTTCGGTGCGCGAGGCGGGTGATTTGTCCGCAGGTGTCTACGATGTCCAAGGCCAGATGTTGGCCCAAGCGGTCACGGGCACGCCCGGTCATGTCAATGCGATGGCCGATGCCGTAGCCCATTTCATCCGCCGCATCGGGCGCGACAATATCTATGAGGGTGACGTCTATATTACCAACGATCCGTGGGAAGGCACCGGCCACCTGCACGACATCACCATGGTCACACCTTCCTTTCACAAAGGCGCGCTTGTCGGGTTTTTCGCCTGCACCGCCCATGTCGTCGATATCGGCGGGCGCGGCTTTGGTGCGGATGCAGCCAGCGTCTATGAAGAAGGGCTGTACCTGCCGATCATGAAGTTCGCCGAGCGTGGCACGGTAGATCAGACCCTCATCCGCATTGTGCGCGGCAATGTGCGCGAGCCGGATCAACTTGTCGGCGATATATACGCACTGGCCACCTGCAATGAGATCGGCCATCGTCGTCTGATCGACATGATGGAGGAGTTCGATCTTGATGATCTAAGCGGAATTGCCGCCTTCATCCTCGACAACTCCCGCCGCGCCACGATTGAGCGAATTGCGGCCCTGCCCCGCACTTCCGCCGATGGGGTGTTAACAGTGGACGGCTTTGCCACGCCGATCACCTTGAAAGTCAAAGTAACAGTGCATGCCGACCGCATCGTGTCCGACTTCACCGGCACCTCGGGTCTGGACAAAAAGGGCATCAATTGCCCGCTAGTTTATGCCAAAGCCTATGCCTGCTACGCGCTTAAGGTCGCCATTGCACCCGAGATCCCGAATAACGCCGCATCGCTGGCCCCGTTCGAGATTGTGGCACCTGTGGATACCATCGTGAATGCCGTACATCCCGCCCCGGTGGCGCTGCGCCACATCGTGGGCCATTTCGTCCCCGATGTGGTGTTCAACGCCTTTGACAAGATCGTCCCGGGCTTAGTCCCTGCCGAAGGCGCGGGGTGTCTGTGCAATTTCCAAGTATCCCTGCGGCCGCGCAGTGATGCACCTGCCCCCCAACATGCGCGCCGCTCGGAGGTCCTGACCTTTAACTCCGGCGGCTCCGGCGCGCGGCCGGCACATGACGGGCTGAACGCCACCGCCTTCCCTTCTGGTGTGATGACAATGCCGGTGGAGGCGACAGAACACGCAGGTCCCGTGATCATCTGGCGCAAAGAGCTGCGCCCCGATTCAGGCGGCGCGGGCAAACAGCGCGGCGGCCTTGGACAGTTCATGGAAGTTAGCGCCCGCGAAGGGCACGAATTTGACATTCAGGCCATGTTTGACCGTGTTAATCATCCTGCCTTAGGGCGGCACGGCGGCGGCGCAGGTGCACCAACCACCATCGCACAAGATGACGGGTCAAAGATGAATGGCAAAGGCAAACAATTCGTGGCCCACGGGCGCAAGGTGATGATGGCCTTCCCCGGCGGGGCTGGCTACGGCGATCCAGCGCAGCGGGGCAAAGAGGCCGTGATGCGCGATCTGGCACGGGGATATATCTCGGCTGAAACCGCCACGCGTGACTACGGGCTTGGACCCGCGGATATCGCAACAGTTGAAGCTGCAATCGCAAACGGAGAAGACCTCTGATGAAAATGGCAAACAACACATTCACCCGCGCGCTGGCAAACGGCGACAAACAGGTGGGCCTCTGGGTCACATTCTCGAGCGCATTTGTCGCCGAAGTCACGGCCCCTGCGGGATATGACTGGGTGCTCATTGATATGGAGCATTCCCCCAACGACTATATGACGGTGCTGGGCCAGCTTCAGGCCTTTGCCGCCACGTCGACCACCGCCATTGTGCGCCCTGAGTGGAACGATGCCGTAGTCGTCAAGCGCTTACTCGATCTGGGCGCGCCGGGCCTTTTGTTCCCGATGATCCAGACAGTTGAGGAGGCGGAAAAAGCCATCGCCGCCACCCGCTATCCGCCGCACGGTGTTCGTGGTGTTTCGGGCTCCACCCGCGCCAATAAATTCGGACGGGTGAAGGACTACACAACCCGCGTTGAGAAAGAGACCACCGTCATCCTCCAGCTTGAGACTGCTGCCGCCGTGGGCCGTGCGGTCGAGATTGGAAGCGTTGATGGTGTCTCCGGCATCTTCTTTGGCCCAGCGGATATCGCCGCTGATATCGGGCTGCTGGGACAAACCATGCACAAGGACGTTTGGGACCTTATCAAACCCGCTGCTCAGGCGCTGATCGCCAAGGGCGTGCCGGTGGGAACGTTGGTCATGGACACGAACTTCGCCGCCGAGCTGTTACGCGAGGGGTTCACCTTTGTCGCCTGTGCTTCTGATGCGGGATTGCTCGCAAAGGCATCCGATGCTGCACTCGCGGCTGTGAAAGCCGCGCTCGACTAGCTATTACTTCAGCAGACAGGCGCACCATCCGCCCTCAAGACACCCATAACTAAAGGCATACTCTCATGAAAAAACTCGTTCTTACCGGTGCTGCGGGCCGTCTTGGCTCGTACTTGCGCGAACCTTTATCGAAGATGTGTGATGAGTTGGTCTCAACCGACATCGTCGATGACATCGGAACGCTTTACGCAGGCGAGACCTACGCCAAGGGTGATCTGGCAAGCCTTGATGACATGATGCGTATCCTTGAGGGCGCGGATATGGTGGTTCACATGGGCGCTTATGCGGATGAAGGTCCGTTTGAGAAACTGCTCGGGCCAAATTTTGTCGGGGCATACAATATTTGGGAAGCCGCGTATCAGCACGGACTGAAGCGCGTTGTCTACGCCAGCTCGATCCACGCGGTCGGCATGCACCCGAAGAATGAATTCATCGATACAAACGTCCGCCACCGCCCCGATACTTTTTACGGCTTGGCCAAGTGTTTCGCTGAGGACCTCGGCTCAATGTATTGGGACAAGCGCGGCCTTGAGAGCGTGCACATGCGCATTCTGTCCTGCGCCCAAGTTACCAATGCCCGCGCGCTGGGATCGTGGCTGTCCTATGGCGATCTGATCCAATTGGTACAGCGCAGCATCGAGACCCCTGTAACCGGATTTTCCATCGTGTACGGCGTATCGAACAATGACCGCGCACCCGTGGATAATGCACAGGCCAGCTTCCTCGGCTATCGCCCCACGGACAATGCCGAGCAATTTGCAGAGCAGATTCTGGCGGAGACAGAGCCGATGGACAATCAAGACCCCGGCAACATGTGCCACGGTGGTCCCTTCGCCTCTGTCGAGTTGGGCAACAGCGGTGTGGCAACGATGAATATCGTGGACGACACCAAGAAAATCTAAACCGAGCCTAAGAGACTGGCCGCGGCGCAAGCGCAGCGGTCAGGACTGCTCTCTCGGCCGCAGCTTCTACTGCCAGTTCGGCCATCTTTAGGGCGGCTTCCCGCGTTGCTGCCACAGCGATGAACAGCCCGTTGTGACAGAACTTGGCGCCCTGTACGCCGCTCGCTTCTTCCAACGCCTCATCGGTCAGCCCCGCCCATGCGGTGGGCAAGTCAGCACGCTGCTCGAAACTGTCGCCGGTAATGCGAATACCGCCAATGGCCCAATCGCTGTCGCGCGGATTGACAACAAACAGCAGATGATCCGCGCCTGTCTTCTCAATCGCGCCGCGGAACGGCATGCCACGAGGAAGCTCGAGTACACGATGCTCGCCCGTCTTTTCAATCGCCTCAATGACCATCGCCTCTGCACGCCGCTTGGCGGCTTTTCCCGCGAGCGATCCTTCGACAAAAGCCCGCGCGATAGGCAAAGCAGCTGCGAAACCGTCATCATCAGCCGTGGGGCTGTCGTTATCAAAGACTGGCTTGAGCGAGCCAATGAGCGAAGGCAGCGTCAAACTCGCCAAATCGCCTGCCGTCGCAGGGGCCAGCGCGCCGTTGTCCACCAGATCGATCGGCAGGACAAACCCCTTGTCAAAGCTGGCGTGAATATCATCGATATCCGCCTCTGGCACATCAAGCGCGCGCAAATAATCCTGCCCGTAGTGCGCCCAGATCAGGCCAAAAGAACTATAGGGCTGATCGTCGCTCCGCAAAGGTGTAGGGCGCTGATGGTGGTCGAAAATCTGATGCTCCGCATCATACGCACGGCCCACATCATAGATGATTTTATCCGCTGCCGGTGTTGTCCATGCCGCATCCCGCGTGCGCACGATCTCGGCCTCGGGATACAGGCGCGTAAGGATCACGGAGGACAACAACTCATCCGCGTGAAAGCCGCCGGAATGGGTGACGAGGTGGGTGATGGTCGTTATCCTGTCGATCGGTAAAGAAAAAGGGCGACCGGAGGGGTCGCCCGTGAATGAATATGTAAGAGAGGTCTAACGCAGGATCGCTCGCTTAGTGAGTCCAAGCACCACGACGGCCTGTTGCAAAATTCTCGCCATAGCCGCCGTTTCGGATCACAGGCTTGCGGCGGTTGGGGTCTTGCACTTGCACGTCAATACCATGCTCTGCCGCGTAATCGACGGCGTCTTGCTTGGTTCCGAATTGTAGCTTCACCTGACTTTGCGTATCGGCAGAAGAAGTCCATCCCATCAGCGGGTCCACTTCACGCGCCTCAGCGGGGGCGAATTCAAGCACCCAATGCTTGGTCTTTGCCGTACCTGAGGACATGGCGGTACGGGCTGGCTGATAGATTCTCGCGCGCATGGGGCTTCTCCGTTAAGTTAGGATTTGATATGGCACGCGGGCGCTGTTGGATCAAGGGTGCGCTCTGCTGACAGTTTCTGACATGTGAACGCATCTCGCGCCTTGAACCATCGTGAAAACATGACACCTATAGGGCAACCTACCGGAGACTGCCCCCATGCCCTATGCGCAAACCGACAAAAGCGAAGTGACCGAGGCGTACCTCGCCAATCCAGCCGAAGACGTGCGCACCCGCCCCAAGTTGGAGGGCGGCAAGACATTTGTACTCAAGACAGAGTTCGAACCAGCGGGCGACCAACCTACGGCAATCAAAGAGCTATCGGAAGGTATTCGCAACGGGGAGCGGGATCAGGTCCTGCTGGGCGCCACGGGTACGGGTAAGACGTTTACCATGGCAAAGATGATTGAGGAGACACAGCGTCCCGCGATTATTCTTGCGCCGAACAAAACTCTCGCGGCCCAGCTGTATGGCGAGTTCAAAGGATTCTTTCCCGACAACGCGGTCGAGTATTTCGTCAGCTACTATGATTACTACCAGCCGGAAGCCTATGTTGCGCGGTCTGATACTTTCATTGAGAAGGAATCACAAATCAACGAGCAGATCGACCGCATGCGCCACTCCGCAACGCGGTCTCTGTTGGAGCGAGACGATGTGATCATCGTAGCGTCTGTGTCATGCATCTACGGCATCGGTTCCGTTGAAACCTACGGCGCTATGACGCAAGATTTGAAAGTTGGTACTTCCTATGATCAGCGCCAAGTCATCGCTGATCTGGTGGCCCAAGCCTACAAGCGCAACGATGCTGCCTTCCAGCGCGGTACTTTCCGCGTGCGCGGTGACAGCTTGGAGATATTTCCTGCCCACCTTGATGACCGCGCGTGGCGGCTGTCGTTCTTTGGTGAGGAATTGGAGAGCATCACCGAGTTTGATCCCCTGACGGGCGAAAAAACCGGCCTAATGGAGCAAATCCGCGTCTACGCGAACTCCCACTATGTCACGCCCAAACCCACGATGAACCAAGCGGTCATTGGAATCAAAAAAGAGCTGCGGATGCGGCTCGATCAGCTTGTTGGCGACGGTAAACTGCTGGAGGCCCAGCGCCTTGAACAGCGTTGTAGCTTCGATCTAGAGATGCTCGAAGCTACTGGCGTGTGCAACGGAATCGAGAACTACTCCCGCTACCTCACGGGCCGCGCGCCCGGAGAGCCACCCCCGACCCTGTTCGAATTCATCCCCGATAATGCGATTGTTTTTGCGGATGAGTCCCACGTTTCTGTGCCGCAAATCGGCGGCATGTATAAGGGTGACTTTAGACGCAAGATGACGCTGGCCGAACACGGCTTTCGCCTGCCTTCGTGTATGGACAACCGCCCGCTGAAGTTCGAAGAATGGGACGCTATGCGCCCACAGTCGGTCTTTGTCTCCGCCACGCCTGCCGCGTGGGAGTTGGAGCAGACGGGTGGCGTCTTTACCGAACAGGTCATTCGCCCCACTGGCCTCATTGATCCACAAATCGAAGTCCGTCCCGTTGAGATGCAAGTGGACGATCTGCTGGACGAAGTGCGCAAGGTGACTGCCGATGGCATGCGAACGCTGTGCACGACCCTAACCAAGCGTATGGCCGAGGATCTAACCGAATACATGCACGAGCAAGGCATCAAAGTTCGCTACATGCACTCGGACATCGACACCATCGAGCGGATCGAAATCCTGCGCGATCTGAGGCTCGGGGCGTTTGATGTCCTTATTGGGATCAACCTTCTGCGGGAGGGCTTGGACATTCCTGAATGTGGGTTGGTCGCGATTCTAGACGCGGACAAGGAAGGTTTCCTACGCTCCGAAACGTCACTGATCCAGACCATCGGCCGTGCAGCGCGCAACTCTGAAGGCCGCGTTATCATGTACGCCGACCGCATCACCGGCAGCATGGAGCGTGCGATGGGTGAGACAGAGCGGCGTCGCGTCAAACAGCTTGCCTATAACGAAGAGCATGGCATCACGCCGATGACGGTGAAGAAGAATGTCGAAGATATTCTGGCGGGTCTCTACAAAGGAGATACAGATCAATCTCGTGTCACTGCCAAAATTGACAATCCGCTCGCGGGCGGGAATTTGCAATCCGTCCTTGAGGGGCTGCGCACCGACATGCGTAAGGCCGCCGAGAACCTTGAGTTCGAAGAAGCGGCCCGTCTGCGCGATGAGGTCAAGCGTCTGGAAGCAGTCGATCTTACCATCGCTAATGATCCGATGGCGCGCCAATACGCCGTGGAAAAGGCCGTGGACGACGCCAAGCAAAAATCTGGCCGCAGCACGATGGGGCGCGGCGGCATGCGCGGCGGGGTCAAACGACGTGGTCGCTAAAGCGGGGCGGCTCTGAGCGTCTTCGAAAAGCTCACCCGCCCCCCTCTTCCAATCCGCCCTGACACGCGCCAATCGCGGCGCATGCGCGGATGTTTGCTCTGCCAATCCTGATATTTGTCGCAGCTTACAATCTGGATGCGCCCATGGTCGCAAGCGTCGAGCAATAGGGCATCCGCAGGTGTGCCACCGGGCGCGACAATAATCTGTGAGAATACGTTCAACGTTGCCAAGTCACTTGCCGACAAATGCCCGTAAATGCTGTGATCAAAATAGACAGACGGCGCAAATCGGCGCAAATTGAGCGCGCCGATCACAAGCGCAAGCGCCTCGCGCTGCGCCTGCCCTCCCCGCCAGAACAAGACATTCGAGCCATCTACCAAAATCTCGGCCACCCTTCGCCTCCGTTCTTTGCTCGGGCATCTTCGCTCAATTTATCCAAAGCAGCATAAAATTTGAAACTCATTGCGCAAATCGTAACCGTTCCTTAACCGATATTAACCAAATGTGAGCACAGGAGAACCTCCCTGTGCTAAATCGCTTATTTATAACCCTTTTCGTGCTTGCCCTAACAAGCACCGCTCAAGCAGGTCCATGGCTGCGAGAAAAAGGGACGACGTTCAGCGCCCTTTCTGTCACTGCAAATTATTCTCTTGATACCGCGAGCCAAGCATACCTTGAGTATGGCCTTACAGAAAAAACCACAGTTGTCGGCGATCTGAGCACGATGCGCCCGCGCAATGCACTTGAACGCGGCTATGCCACCTTATCCATCCGCCGTGCGTTGACTAAGCCCGACGCTAATTCAAAGTTCGCGTACGAAATGGGGATTGGCGTCGGCTGGATCGGTGCTGAAACACTGCCGCATGTGCGCACGGGCCTGAGTTGGGGGCGCGGTATCGAATGGGGCGGAATGTCGGGCTGGACCACGATAGAAGCCTCAAAAATTTGGGATCTCACCTATGCCCAACACATCGCAAAACTCGACATGACCCTCGGCATAAACTTCACCAAGGTCACGACCGGAATGATCCAAATCTATACAGCAAAGATCCTTGGGGAGACTGCCGCCACCATCGCGCCATCTTTGATCTTCAAGCCAAAAAGGCGAAAATTCAGCCTTCAGATAGGCGCAGAAAGTCCGGTCGGAGACGCTTACAGCAGCGCACTGAAACTCGGTATTTGGCGGGAATTCTGAAGTGGGTTCCGGCACACAAGATGCCGAAACCCCCAAGACCTACACAGTATCATTATCCATCCGTGCCGTGACTGCAATTTTGCCACGCACAGGCTCAGACCAGACCACGTGCACCTCATTTGCATCCGGCCCCTGCTGCGCACGCACAAACGGGTTGTCATAGTTCAACTGGTTCGATGCATTCCGCACCCCCCCTCGCACAACAACCGCATCCACACTAAGTGAGCGTGCCTCGAACGGCAGACCTGGGCCCGTATCAATGACCCACGTTTGCTGGTTGGAATTTTGCTGCGATTCGATCAACAGAGGGTTGGCCACCGGCTTACTGATCCCGTGAAAGGAGTTTCCCTCGAACCGCACGTTGCGCATACGGGTAAAGTTCAAATCCGCAAAGCTTGTATCGACCCGCTCGACGCGCTCTGTAAACCCGTTGATGCTGCGAAACCGGTTCCCCGACACATTGAGTCCGTTGATGAAATGCCCCCCACCATAAGGTTTCACCACCAGATAGCTAAAGCTGGTCGCGACTTCACCCGAGAGAAAAATGTTCCCCGTCACATCCAATGAACTGAACGAAAACCCACCGTTGAAACCTGGGGATGGGTCACGCTCGTTTGTCCACTCAAAGAACGCGTTATCCACATAGTTGTTGGTGAACACACAAGAAGCATAGGCCTCTGCCAGCACAACGCCCGCAGACCGGATACCGCCGCTCACAGTATCTCCTTGAAAGAAATGGTTGCCCACAATCAAATGGTTTTGCCCTGTCATCACCGCAAAATGGCGAAACCGCTCTGAGCGGCAATTGCGCAACTTCACGTCGTTGGCATTCACATTCAACGCGATGGTGGAGCGCTGTGAAACCGGCAGATCATTCTCCGCCGACAAAAACTGGCACCGCTCGATAAACATTCCCTGACACCCGCCGCCCATCGAGGTGATCCCCCGATCCTTCGGCGTGGTAATAAAGCAGTCGCGGATGGTGAAGATAGTCCCCGCATTAGCCAGCATAATCCCGCTGCACAGCTCTTGGCACTGGAACTCTACATTGTGGATGACAAACTTGGCGATCACGTCAAAGCCGCTGAAATCCAGCATGTATTTGTACCTGCGAAAGGTAAAGTTTTGCGTCCCCGCCGCGTCATGCAGCGGACCGTTCAACGTTAGCTCGCCACGCGCAACGTTCTTACCGCGTACATAAATTTCGCGCCCGACACCCGCGCCACTGACATGGCTACCAATGGGGATGTTCGCCACATTCGCCACGTTGGTCAGCGTGCGTGCATTGCCGGGGCTGTAGGTCGCGCGCGCGTTGATCGTCGTCGTATCCCAATCGCCCCCGGTAAGCGCGATAAGCTGCCCGTTGTGAATAGCGCGCCGCGTCTCGTATCTGGTCCGGTTTGGCACCGCTGCTTGCAGGTCAATCGGTCCAGTCAACGCCACCTTACGCCCGCCAAGGTCCAGCGATTCATGATCAGAATTGTTCAACAACGCCTGAAACGCCTTCTTGAACGCCAATTCTTCATCATCAAATGCCTGAATATAGTTGGGCAGATCAAAGTTCTGGCGCAGCAGTAAAACTGCCTCGGTCGGCATGCTCACCGTGCCCTCGAACTTCGTTGGCGTGTCAAATGTGACATTTCCTTCAAGGCGGAAAATGCCCGATGGGATCAGGACCGTACGGTCCTTAGCTGCGCGGTTTGCAGCATCAAACGCAGCCGTATCATCGGTGACACCATCACCCACCGCGCCGTAATCACGCACATCAATCGTCGCTACAATATCGCTGAGAAACAGGGAGGAGACATCGTTAATCTCGATATCATCGACGCGCACGACACCGCCATTCTGGCCCAGCAGATCAATGCCAAAGTGGCCGTAGTCCGCATTGACGCCCCAGACCATATCCACACCCGCACGGTTCCCGATGCCAACAATCGCACTGACCTCGACAACTTCGCCGTACCCCGTCAACGGTGTCGCAGCACCTTGGGTAACGACACCGCCCACTTGATTGCCATTCGATTGCGCAGCGTATGCAGCGATCCGCACCGATGGGAGATTGCCGCTAATTGCTTTAACGCGCACTTTAATCTGCAGATAGCAACCCTCACCCTTATAGCGCAGGCGCTGAGTGCTGCCAGTCTTGAGGATTTCCAGCGCCCCGCCGAAGTCCTGATCTGCCGGAACGAAAACACCGTTGCCGGAGGTGGCATAGCTCGGCGATCCGGGTGTTCCATTTCCGTTAGAATATGCCGCCAGCCCCTCGGAAAACGGGGCGGGTCTGAGGTCGTTCAGGCTGTTGATTGCCGTGTTCATTGATATCCCTTTCGCGCTTCTCCGGCGCAACTGCCGGACAGACTTGAGGGAAATATCAATAGGGGGTTAAGGCGCGGCTATATCACCGTCACGGTGCCGTTGCGCATCAAACCGCAGCGCCCCCCGCCTCAAGGACTTGCACGCCGTTGATGCGCCAGCCCTCCGGTGTCTGCATCATGCGGTATTCCAGGATATGAAACCGGCCCTTCGCATCCGTGATCTGCAGCTTCTGAAAATACGCGCCATCTTTCTCACGCAGTTCCAGAAAATCTACGTTCGCGGGCCGCCAAACCATTGGATAGCCTTGGGTGACCATCCGGCCAAAATTCTGTGGGCTTTGGAAAAACTGCTGGAGTGCCGGGCTGGCAAAGGTGAAGGCAGTCGCGAAATCATCCACTTTGAACGCTTCAAACTGCTGGGTGATGGTGCCGCGAATTTCCGCGTCTTGCGCCTGTGCGCCAACTGCTGCGACCGCCACAAATGCCGCCGCCAAGATTGCCGTCTTCATCATGTCTCTCCCTTTGCCTGCGTGACTAAAGGTAAATCACGCAGGCCTCAGGGCAAGTGCGTCAGCCCTCGATGAGCTTTCCCGCGAGCGCATCATCAATCAGCGCAATCGTCTCATCGACACCGTAGAGCGCGATAAACCCGCCAAAACGAGGCCCTTGGGAAGCACCCAGCAACACTTCATAGAGTGCTGTGAACCAATCACGCAGCGGCTCGAACCGCTCACGCCCACAGGCAAATACTTCTGACTGGAGTGCCTCTGCGTCCAGACCACCCTCCCAAACAGCCAAACGCCCACGCAAATCTTCCAACGCTTCGCGTTCCAGATCGGTTGACGCACGGAACACTTTGGATGGCTTCACAAAATCATTGTAATAGCGGACCGCATACCCCGCTGCCGCGTCCATGCCCGGATTATCCTCAGGCGTCGCGTCAGGTGCATACCGCTGGATAAAGCCCCAAAGCTGCCCTTTGTCCTCCGCCGAAGATACGGACGCGAGGTTCAGCAACATCGAGAACGGCACAACCATATCCGACTTGGGCACATCGCCACCGTGGATATGCCAAACGGGATTGTTCAGCTGCCCTTTGATATCCTGCGTCTCGTACGCGCGCAGCTGTTGGTGATACTCATCAACAGCTTTCGGGATCACGTCAAAGTACATCCGCTTTGCCGTCTTCGGCTTGAGATACATGAAATAAGACAGCGATTCAGCCGATGCATAGGTCAACCACTCATCAATCGACAGACCATTCCCAGAGGTCTTGGAAATCTTGTGGCCGTCCTGATCAAGGAAAAGTTCATAGCTGAAATGCTCAGGCGCACGCGCGCCCAGAATACGACAAATCGAATCGTAGATTGGCGTATTGGTCGAGTGATCTTTGCCGTACATCTCGAAATCGACGCCCAGCGCTGCCCAGCGCGCGCCAAAGTCAGGCTTCCACTGCAGCTTCACATTGCCGCCCGTCACGGGAAGAGTCATTTCTCTGCCGTCCTCGGTATCAAACGTGACCGTGCCCGCCTTGGCATCCACCTTTTTCATCGGCACATACATCACCCGACCGCTCTCGGGGTGGATCGGCAGGAAGATGGAATACGTCTGACGCCGCTCTTCACGCAATGACTTGAGCATCACCGCCATGATCTCGTCGTACTTCTCGGCCGCACGCATCAGGATCTCGTCAAACTGGCCAGATCCATAAAACTCCGTGGCCGAGATGAACTCATACTCAAAACCAAACGTGTCCAAGAACCTGCGCAGCATGGCGTTGTTATGATGGCCAAAGCTCTCATGCGTGCCAAACGGGTCCGGTACGGAGGTCAAAGGCCGCTGCAAATGCTCGGCCAACCCTTCAGGGTTTGGCACATTGCTCGGCACTTTGCGCATCCCGTCCAGATCGTCGGAAAAACACACAAGGCGCGTCGGAATATCGCTTATTGCCTCAAACGCGCGGCGGATCATCGCCGTGCGCGCCACCTCGCCAAAGGTCCCGATATGCGGCAAGCCGGAGGGGCCATAGCCCGTCTCGAACAAGACATATCCCTTTTCGGGCATCTTTCCCTGATAGCGTTTGAGTACCCGGCGCGCTTCTTCAAAAGGCCACGCTTTGCTCTGCATTGCTGCATCCCGCATCTCAGACATATCAAACTTCCCGAAATAATCATCTGCGCCCTATCGCGCATCTCAGGCATCCTCTATTGCGCAAGGCCCATGCCGTCAATATTCTCGACATCAACCATAGTGCAAAGGACAGCCCTGAAATGACCAATGATCCCTCCCTTGCGCTCAGCGCGCAAGACTGCCTCGTCGCTGTAATGGTTGCGGTATCCGCCTCCGATGAGGATATTGGCACCGCCGAGTTGATTAAAATCCAGACAGCCGTGAATCTCCTGCCGATATTCGCAGGGTTTGACGTGGACCGAATCAAAGCTGTCAGCCAGATGGTGTTTGATCTGTTTGAGCAAGAAGACGGCCTTGATGCGCTGTTCGGGTTGGTGCGCGAAGCCCTGCCCGACCGACTGTTCGAGACTGCTTATGCGCTGGCCTGTGACGTTGCGGCGGCGGATGGTAAGCTCGAAGAAGTCGAGCTGCGAATTCTCGAAGAGATCCGGTATGAGCTGGAGATTGACCGCTTACATGCTGCTGCCATCGAGCGTGGTGCACGGGCGCGTCACTTGACGTAATAACATAAGTTAGATGTGTGAGGGGGCCAGCCCCAGAGTGCGCCTTGCGCACTCTCCCCCGGAGTATTTTCGCCAAGAAAGATAAGCCGTTAAGCGCCGTAAAGGACGCCCCAGCGTTCGATCAGTTGTTGCTGCATGCGCTTGGCGCGGCGATTCCAGCTTTTACCGCCTGCAGGGCCTTCACGCTCGGCCCGTGTGAGCGTTGCGCGGATTGCTTCGTCCGCGGCGAAGATTGCAAATGCCATTTCCGTGCCGTCTGGTCCTGTCATGTAGCCCGCGAGTGACGAAACGAAATTGAGTGTGCCGGTTTTTGCGTCCACTTTGATCGGGTGATCTTTGATCTCGTTGCGTTTATCGTCTCGCATTACGATCGGTTTGAGAATGTCACGCAGGCCGCTGCCGTGAACCTGCACGAGCGCCGTCACCATGTCGTTCGCCGTCACGCGGCTGTCGTCGCCAAGGCCGGAATGATCGACCAAGGCTGCCGTTTGCATTCCCAGATTCTTCTGCGCCCAGACATTCATGTGCTCGGCAGACGCTTTGAGACTATCAGGCTTGTGGCCACCTGCCACAGTGGCTGCGAGGCCCATCATTTCAGCCGTTAGATTGACCGACCATTTGAGCATGTCACGTAGAATACGGCGCAGGTCCGGACTTTGATGGCGCACCAAAACCTCACCGGCCGGCAGCGCATCAATCATCTTAGGCGCACTCAAGCGTATCCCTTGTGAGCCAGCAAGTGTTTGAAACACCTCACCCGCGTAAAGCCCCGGTTTGCGCACCGGTAACCAGCGCGCGCCGTCGCGCCCCAAAGCACCGCGGGCGACCGACCATGCGTCAATGCCGCCGCGATCTTCATAGGTATAAACGGGTGAGGCACGGTCGCGGATTTGCATTGCTGCCATGCGCACAGCGGGGCGGTACTTACCGGTCCGCCCTTCCATGGTCACGGTGTAATCACCGTTCGTAAGTTTCCATTCGAAATGCACACGGTTGTAATTGAGCGCGAGGCCAGACACGCCCGGATTATAGCCCACTTGGTCGGGTTGTTTCACGTCAATTCGTGCGACCACAGGCAGGCCAGCTTCGAACACTTTGAAGTCACCCTTAACGCCGATGATGCCCGCCTCTTTAAGGTTGGCCGCGATCGTGGCAAGTGCATCCGTGTCGAGCGTAGGATCACTACCGCCCACCAGCACCAAATCGCCCTCGATCTCGCCGTTCACCACGCCACCTGTAGCCAGTAGTTGTGTCTCAAAGCGGTGATCAGCGCCCAGCGCATCCAGCGCATAGAGTGCGGTGATCGCCTTAGTCACACTTGCGGGCGGGCGGCCTGTGGCAGCGTCATGGGTCTCAAGCCCCATGCCCGTGGTCAAATTCGTCACCGCAAAGGAGACCTTATCCGCCAGCTTTGCCTCACCGAGGATATCTTCAACACTGCGCACCGCGCGTTTGAAAAAACCTTCGCCGCGCAAAACAGGGCGCAGTGATGCTGTCGGAGGCGCCGCAACCACCGCCTGAGGGCCAATAACACCCGCCGCAGCCGCCGTGCCAAGGAAATACCGTCGTGAAAATGTGCGTTTCATGACCCCAGAGTTACCCGAAGACAGGCAAGAGCCACAAGCACCCATAAATCACATTCCCTCACGAAGATCTCCATGATAGCCAGCCGCTATGAAGCGCGCTGTATTTATAATGTTTTTGGCCATGTCCATGATCCCCGCAGGGGACAGCGCAGGTAAATTGCTCAGCGGTGTGCACGGAACGGCGCCTCTCTTTGTCGCATGGTCGCGGTTCTTGGTGGGCGCCTTGCTGATTCTTCCGTTCATCCCGCGCAGCGCATGGGCGTTGCTGCGCAACTGGCGCATCTGGGTCCGCGCCATTATCTTGGCCGTTGGTATCAGTTGCATCCAGACTGCTCTACGCACCGAAGAAGTCGCGACGGTCTTTGCCGCCTTCTTTGTGGGGCCACTCATCAGCTATGTCTTGGCCGTGATTTTTCTGCGAGAGCCTGTGACGCCCTTGCGCTCAGCGCTTATCGTGCTGGGATTCATCGGCGTGCTGATCGTGGTGCGCCCCGGTCTGGGGGCCAGCGTTGGCGTGCTTTGGGCCGTTGCAGCGGGTACGTGTTACGGTGTGTTCCTCACCATGTCGCGCTGGCTTGGCCCGCTTGCTTCGCCGCTAGCGATGACGTTCATCCAACTGTTCATTGCTACCCTTGTTCTCATGCCGCTCGGCCTCAGCAATCTGCCGGTCTTCACCGGAACGGTCGCGGGCCTCACTCTGATTTCCGCGCTCGGTTCCATGATGGGCAACCTGCTTTTGCTCTATGCGTACCAGCTTGTCCCCGCCACACGCATCGCGCCAATGGTCTATTTCCAGCTTGTCGCGGCGGTGGGCCTTGGCTGGGTCATCTTTGGTGATCTGCCCGATATCTGGACATGGACCGGCCTCATCGTGATCATCACGGCGGGCCTTGCCTCTGCGCGTCTACGCTGACCATTCGCCCCGCGCGCGGATCGCACTGGACGAGACATCCATCATCGGTACGTTCACAAAGCACCACGCGGGCGCCTGCGCGCGTGCCAGCATATGGCTATAGCGTCCAGCAATCCGGTAAGGCGCATAGAGCGATGCAGCCCTGCTCATCCGCGCAGATATGCGTTGGCCCGGACGCGCAAGGATCCCCATAGGCACAGTCTCTGCGATGCTCTTCCAATCCTGCCACAGATGAAACTGCGCAAGGTTATCGGCCCCCATCAACCAAACGAACCGTTGCTTGGGATATAGCTTTTGCAGAGCCCTCAATGTTTCGGCGGTGTAGCGCGTTCCGAGACGCGCTTCGATCGCTGTCACCGCTACACGTGGATGATCCATGACTGCCCGAGCTTGTGCAATTCGCGCCTCCAAGGGCGCAGGACCGTGCGCCTTAAGTGGATTACCGGGACTCACCAGCCACCACACGCGGTCAAGCCCGAACCGCTTGAGCGCCTCACGCGTGATGTGCGCGTGGCCCGCATGCGCAGGATCAAACGATCCGCCCAATAACCCGATCACCTGACCAGCCCCCGCGTATGGAATATCATGGCGCAAAACGAATACGGCCCCCGAAGTTACTCAGGGGCCGAAGGGACGGTATGACCCGCCATTTGTCAATCGACGTCGGGCAGGCTTAGTGCTTATGCTTGACGATCTCGCCGGATTTCAGACGCGAGAAGTAGCTGTTCATCTCACGCTTGACGATCGGCATAAGGCAATAGAGCGCCGTGATGTTGACCACCGCCATGGCAAAGATCATCGCATCTGAGAAGTCGATAACCGCACCAAGCTGCGCAGCCGCACCCACGATGATGAAGAAGCAGAAGATCAGCTTGAAGATCAGCTCGGTCGTTTTGCCCTCACCAAAGAGGTAGGTCCATGCTTTTAAGCCATAGTAGCTCCATGAGATCATGGTGGAGAAGGCAAACAAGATCACCGCAATCGCCAGAACATATGGGAACCAGCTAAAGCCGCTTGCGAACGCCGCAGAGGTCAGTGCCACGCCGGAGGAGCCATCAGCCGTCTGGATCGACGTGCCAGCCTCATTCAGGACATACAAGCCCGTCGCAGGGTCGGTCACCAGAACACCAGATATGGTGATCACAAGTGCGGTCATCGTACAGATCACAACCGTATCAATGAACGGCTCCAACAGGGAGACGACGCCCTCGGTCACAGGCTCTTTCGTACGCACGGCTGAGTGTGCAATCGCTGCAGAACCAACACCAGCTTCGTTCGAAAACGCAGCCCGTTTGAACCCTTGGATCAGCGCCCCGACAAAACCACCAGCAACACCTAAACCGGTAAACGCACCGGCAAAGATCTGGCCGAAGGCCCAACCGATCTGGTCATAATTCACAATCAGGATCATCAGCGCCGCGATGACATACATCACACCCATAAACGGCACGACCTTCTCGGTCACACTCGCAATGGATTTGATGCCGCCCACGATCACCATGAACACGACAACGGCAAAGATACCGCCCGTGATCAAGCCGCTGAAGTCGCCGGTGATCTGTGTGATCTGCGCATGTGCTTGGTTGGCCTGGAACATGTTCCCGCCGCCCAGCGCCCCACCGATGGTGAAGATCGCAAACACAATCGCAAGGAAGCGACCACCCGGCAGGTTCCGCTCCTTAAAGCCCTTTACCATATAGTACATTGGACCACCGGAAACAGTACCGTCTGGGTACTCATTACGGTACTTTACGCCCAACGTACATTCTGTGAATTTCGACGCCATGCCCAAAAGGCCCGCTACGACCATCCAGAACGTGGCCCCCGGTCCGCCAATACCCACAGCAACCGCAACGCCCGCGATATTGCCGAGGCCGACAGTACCCGACAACGCCGTTGTCAGAGCCTGAAAGTGGCTAACCTCACCCGCATCGTTGGGGTCAGAATAGTCACCTTTCACAAGGCTGATGGCATGGCCGAACGCCTTGACCTGAATAAAGCCGAAGTAGATCGTAAAGATCGACGCAGCCACAACCAACCACAGCACGATCCACGGGAAATTCGTTCCCGGCAGGTTCATAAAAATCAGGCTTACGAACCAGCCTGTTGAGCCGGCAAAGATGTCGTTTACCTTTTGGTCGAATGACACCGCTTCTTGTGCGGCGGCGAGGGTTGGAAGGCTTAACGCTGTCGCAGTCGCGCCCAAAGTGAATAATCGTTTCATCATGCTCTGCCCTCTCATGGAATGACTGTGATCGGAACGGTCGATGCAGCAACAAGCCGCCCCGTCACGCCACCAAACAGCCGTTCTTTTATGTTACGCTCACCCATGCGGCCTACGATAATCTGCGAGGCGCTATGGGTTTTGGCGAGGTCTTCAAGGAGATCGGCCACGTCACCGTGCTTCACGATACCCTCAACAGTCAGGCCTTCCGCTTCAGCGGTTTTAACCGCAGGTGCCAGTATGCGCTCCCGCGCCAATTCCAGCTCTTCTTCACGCCGCACATGGCGTTTTTCGTTTTCTTCCGCTGTTTGGAAGCTAAACGGTGACCATTCGATCACATAAACAAGCACGAGACGACAATCGCCGATCAGCTTGGCGCGGGTTGTGGCGAAATCAAGCACGCGTTTGCCCGCGTCCGATCCGTCCAGCCCTACGATAAGGGTTGTTTGAGACATTGATCTTTTCCCTGTTCTCGATCGTATTCAATTACGATCTGGTTAGCCCTTGGGATCTGGCCGGAACCGCCCCAATTGGGTACCTCCAGCCTAACGCGTTCATCTGCGACATGTCGCCTTAATTTTGCCAGATTTCAGGAAATATTCCTGAAATTGCCATCCCGGCAGTTCATATGAATTGTTTTTTGCAAAATAGCTGTCCATCAAGCCTTCCACTTAAGGAACGAAGCCCGTGACAATGCGTAGAATCACTGCGCGATTTCACCTTTAGCACACTCTTAGACACCCGATTGCCAACCGCGGGACGTTGATCATTGCCAGCACGCCAGATATTGCAGAGAAAATCTTGACACGCACGAGGAGTCGCACAATGGCCGCTTATCAATACGTCTATCACATGCAAGGGGTCTCCAAGACCTATCCCGGCGGTAAGAAATGCTTTGAAAATATTCACCTGAACTTCCTCCCCGGTGTGAAAATCGGTGTGGTCGGGGTCAACGGCTCGGGTAAATCGACCCTGATGAAAATCATGGCCGGCCTCGACAAAGACTTCACCGGTGAGGCGTGGGTCGCAGAGGGAGCAAAGGTTGGCTACCTCCCGCAGGAGCCAAAACTCGACGAAACCCTCACCGTGCGCGAGAACGTGATGCTGGGCGTGGCCAAGAAAAAGGCCGTGCTCGACCGCTACAATGAGTTAGCGATGAATTACTCCGACGAGACAGCGGACGAAATGGCAGCCCTTCAGGACCAGATTGACGCCGAAAATCTCTGGGACCTCGACAGCCAGATCGATGTGTCGATGGAGGCGCTGCGCTGTCCTCCCGATGATGCGGATATCTCGAAGCTATCGGGCGGTGAATTGCGCCGCGTTGCCCTGTGCAAACTCCTGCTGGAACAACCTGAGATGCTCCTCCTCGACGAGCCGACCAACCACCTTGACGCCGAAACGATCGCATGGCTGCAACAGCACCTCATGGCCTACAAAGGCACAATCCTGATCGTTACCCACGACCGCTATTTCCTTGATGACATCACGTCGTGGATTTTGGAGCTCGACCGTGGTCGCGGCATCCCGAATGAAGGCAACTACTCCGACTGGCTGGAGCAAAAGGCCAAGCGTCTGTCCCAAGAAGGCCGGGAAGACAAATCGCGCCAGAAAACGCTTGAGCGTGAACTCGAATGGATGCGCCAAGGTGCCAAAGCTCGCCAGTCAAAATCCAAAGCGCGGATCAAATCCTACAACGAGATGGCCGACCAGTCAGAGCGCGAAAAGCTCGCCAATGCCCAGATCGTAATCCCCAACGGCCAGCGCCTCGGCAACAAGGTGATCGACGTTGAGGGCCTGACCAAAGCGATGGGCGACAAGCTCCTCGTCGAAAACCTCGAATTCTCCCTACCACCCGGCGGTATTGTCGGCGTGATCGGCCCCAACGGTGCGGGTAAATCCACGCTGTTCAAAATGCTCACGGGTCAAGAACAGCCCGATTCAGGGACTGTTGAGGTCGGCGATACGGTCCAGCTTTCCTATGTCGACCAGTCCCGCGATGATCTGAACGCGGACGACAACGTCTGGCAAGCGATCACCGGCGGGGCCGAACTGATCCAGTTGGGCGATGCCGAGATCAACTCCCGCGCCTATTGCTCGTCCTTCAACTTCAAAGGCGGCGATCAGCAGAAGAAAGTTGGCCTGCTGTCAGGTGGTGAGCGAAACCGCGTCCACATGGCCCGTCTACTCAAATCAGGCGGCAACGTGCTGCTCCTCGATGAACCGACAAACGACCTCGACGTCGAAACGCTCCGCGCGCTCGAAGACGCCCTCGTCGATTTCGCAGGTTGCGCCGTAGTCATCTCCCACGACCGCTTCTTCCTCGACCGTATCTGTACCCACATCCTCGCGTTTGAAGGTGAGGCGCATGTGGAATGGTTCGAGGGCAACTTCGAAGACTACGAAGAAGACAAAAAACGCCGCCTCGGTGCCGATGCGCTTGAGCCAAAGCGCTTGAAGCATAAGAAGTTTGTGCGTTGAACGGCTAACCCCTTCAACCGGACTGAGACCACGCCTGCTATGCAAGCGTGGTCTCACTTCCTCTTTATTGCCTTAAACAACAGCCTTCTAGCCTCATAGCAGCCGAAGGTTGAAATGCTGCTGCGTGGAAGAAAATTTGCCCCCCCCTACACGGGACACCCAAGCACCATAACAGAAACTAGAATCGCTTAGCGGTGCTATGTCGGTCCTTGGCCTGAATTGGCTAAGGTGGGTCCGTTGAGGGTGATACGCAGCGGTCAGCTTATCAAAAGGAAGCCCAAAGTGACTATAAGGGCATACCACCGCCATGATAGGAGTGGGAATTCGCTCGAGCGATTGGTCATCTCTAAAGGCTAAATCCATCCTTTGCTTGATCAAATTGAAAAGGCGAAACACCGTCGCGACTGTGGCGCTCTTGCTGATGGTCACACACCTGTTTCTTTGACGTTGGGCGGTTTTCGGAATTCCCTTTCGCTTTATACCAACAAGCCAATCTCCGCCCATCCCTGCGCGCCCCTTGATCGAATCCCCCACACGCCCTATCTTCGGAATTGCTAACGTTATCTATTTCGACCCACTGTCTCCCTAACACGGCGCCACGGACGACTTCAGACCGACCACGCCACGCCATCGCACCACGCGGATGGGACACTACAGTTTAGGAGACTACGGAATGGCTACTGGCACCGTAAAATGGTTTAACACAACAAAAGGCTTCGGCTTTATCGCACCCGATGGCGGCAGCAACGATGTATTCGTACACATCTCAGCTGTTGAGCGCGCAGGCCTCACAGGTCTGGCCGACAACCAAAAAGTGACCTTCGACATCGAAGCAGGCCGTGACGGCCGTGAATCTGCGGCAAACATCGCACTCGCATAAGTAGATGCGTGGGCAAAAGCCCACTCTACACGAGAATTTGACCGGCCATTCCGCAACGGATGGCCGGTTTTTGTGTTCTTGACTTGAAAAACCGCCGCACATGGTGAAAATAGCGGCAATTCGATACATCACAAGGACACAATTATGCTCCGTCGTACTTTTATAGCCAGCGCTGCCGCTGCGACCGCACTCCCACAGATCGCGTTAGCACAATCGGCTACTTTTGATCCAACCCCGCAAATGGTCCGCATCAAAAAGCAATACAGCGTCGGTGAAATGCTAATTCTGCCGCGCAGTTATTACCTCTATTTCGTCACGGACGAAGGCATGGCGATGCGTTACGGTGTCGGTGTTGGCAAGGCTGGCCTCGAATTCACAGGATCGGCTACGATTTCCGTGAAAAAAGAATGGCCCACATGGCGCCCCACCAACGAGATGATCGAGCGTGATCCACAAGCTTATTCACGTTTCGTTGGGAACACAGACGCCCAACCCGGCGGCCCCGGCAACCCGCTCGGTGCACGCGCTCTGTACCTCTTCCAAGGCGGCCGCGACACGTATTTCCGCATCCACGGCACGACAGCACCCAAATCCATCGGCCGCTCCGTCTCAAACGGCTGTATCCGCATGCTGAACGCCCACGTAGAAGACCTGTACGAACGTGTACCAATCGGGACAAAAGTTAGCGTCGTCTGACCGCTACCCACATCAAATCTTGAAAGGGTCGGTGATCTCACCGGCCCTTTTCATTTACATACACTAACAATGTGCCGCACCGGAAATCTGGACAGCGTACCCTTGAGCGCTTATCGCAAGCTGACCCAGTTGCAGAGCACCTCCATGATCCTCACAAATTTTCCCAGCCCGAATACGAGCCACCGCCGCGCCGACTTCGCCGTGCATATGATCGGGCTGGTCCTCATTCTGGTCGCAGGTGGCATCCTGATCGCAAAAGCATCCGCAACGCTGGAGCCCAAGCTGATCATCGCTGTCATCGTTTACGTCCTCTGCGCGCTGATCTCGAACCTTGCCTCGTGCCTTTATCACTTCTCCCCATGGCACTCTCATCGCAAGCTCCTGCGCCGCATCGATCATGCCGCGATCTATCCCAGCATCGCAGGCACTTTCACCCCGTTCTTTGTCTTCGCAAACACCACGTGGACGATGACGCTCCTTTGGGTCTGCTGGGGCCTCACCGCCATCGCCATCTGGAATAAGATTACCAACGATACAGTTCAATCTCGCTGGTCAACGGCCTCTTACCTCGGCCTCGGCGCGATCGGCCTGAGCGCACTGCCCGACATGACCACCGTACCCCTAGCGACGCTTTGGTGCATCCTGACCGGCGCACTCTGCTACGTCATCGGCACTGCATTTTACGCGCGAAAGACGTTCCCCTTCCGCTATGCGATCTGGCACAGCTGGGTCAACTTTGGCGGCATCGCGATGTATGTTGGTATCTGGCTCGCGCTTTTCTAAGCGCGCATAAGAAAGGGGCCAGCGCTCTCGTGCCAGCCCCTCCAAAAATGCAAAGCCAATTCTTACTTCAGCGCAGCATCCGTAATCACGCTTGTCCACGCGCCCTCAGGTTGCTTTGAAATCACCGGATCGGACCCGCCAGCCAGCAATGTATCGACCGTGCGTTGGAAATCCGCCTCGGCCAATGCGCCGTTAGACCCTGCTGTCAGCTTGGCTACTTCCTTCATCATACGCACTTGAGCTTCCTCGGATTGCGCACCTGTCTCATCGTTCTCGATGATGATCGCGCCCGCTTCCTCAGGGTTGCCCTCGGCATACTTCCACCCCTTCATGGAGGCACGAACGAAGCGAGTCATCTTATCGACAAACACTTCATCTTTCAGGTTGTCCTCAAGCACCCAAATACCGTCCTCAAGCGTCGCAACGCCCTGATCCTCGTATTTGAACGTCACCAGTTCATCAGGGTTCACACCCGCGTCCAACACCTGACCGTACTCGTTATACGTCATGGTCGAGATACAGTCCGCCTCACGCTGCAGCAGCGGATCGACGTTGAAGCCTTGCTTGAGAACGGTCACACCATCCTCGCCGCCATCGGTGCTGATCCCTTCCTGAGACATCCACGACAGGAACGGATATTCATTGCCGAAGAACCAGACGCCAATCGTCTTGCCCTTAAAGTCCTGAACAGACGTGATCCCCGTATCCTTCCAACACGTCAGCATCAGGCCGGACGTCTTGAACGGCTGCGCAATGTTCACCACTGGCAGACCTTTTTCGCGGGCCGCAAGCGCCGAAGGCATCCAGTTCAGCATCGCATCCGCGCCACCACCGGCCAAAACCTGTGGCGGGGCAATGTCAGGACCACCGGGCAGGATCGTGACGTCCAGCCCTTCTTCCTCGTAAAATCCCTTATCCAAAGCCACATAATAGCCCGCAAACTGGGACTGCGTGACCCACTGCAATTGCAGCGAAACGGTATTTGCATGGCCATCTGCAAACACAGGTGTCGCCGCCATGCCTGCGGCACATGCCGCCGCGATCATAAAGTTCTTCATCATTCGACCTCCAAGTCGGTTGGTTAATACTACGCCCCAATTTCGGGGTCATCGTTATCGTTGCGAAGGGTGCCAGAAGGTTACCCGTTTTTCGATCAATGTCACCAAGCCATAAAACGCGCTGCCCGCCACAGCAGCCACCACAATCTCGGCCCATACCATATCAAGTGCAAGCTGCCCAAAGCTGGTAGAGATGCGAAATCCCATCCCGACCGTCGGGGAGCCAAAAAATTCAGCAACAATCGCCCCGATGAGCGCCAGCGTGGTGCCAATTTTAAGCCCGTTAAAGATAAATGGTGCCGCCGACGGAAGCCGCAGCTTGAACAAAGTCGACCAATATCCCGCTGCATAGGTCCGCATCAGGTCACGCTGCATGCCGGTCGTATCTTTCAACCCAGCCACCGTATTCACAAGAATGGGAAAGAAGACCATCACTGCAACCACAGCCGCCTTCGATTCCCAATCACTTCCCAGCCATTTTACCAAGATTGGCGCAGTACCCACAATCGGCAATGCCGCCATGAAACTTCCGACAGGCAAAATCCCCCGTGTCAAAAACTCTGACCGGTCGGCCAGCACAGCCACGCCAAACGCCGCAACCGTTCCGATAATATACCCGATCAATGCGCCCTTCAGCACCGTCTGCTTGAAATCTGCCCACAGGATCGGACCCTCCTGCGTAATCCGCTCGATCACAGACGAAGGCGCAGGCAGGATCACAGGGTTCACTTCGAATCCGCGCACCATCAACTCCCAAACGATAACAATCGTCAGACCAAAAATCGCAGGCACAGCCACTTTGATCGCCATCGCATCTGCGCCTGCGCCGTTGGACAGGCGCACGTTCAACCACCATCCAGCGGCCCAGATCACACAGGCCAGCGTCACATACATCATGTTGCGGCCATCCCCATGCGCCGCAGGGTGACCCGCTCAACCGCACTAAATATCGCCACCAGTGCCGCCGCAGTCAGCGCCGCTGCAAATAGTGCCGCCCAAGATACCAAAGGCTGACCATACTGATCGCCTACCAACATCCGCGCCCCAAATCCCGCACGCGCACCCGTAGGCAATTCCGCCACAATCGTCCCGACCAATGACGCAGATATCCCGATCTTGAGTGACGCAAACAAATAGGGCGCCGACGCAGGCAAGCGCAAAGACCAAAATCCCTGCGCGCTCGATGCATTATACGTCCGCAACAAATCCAGCTGCATTGAAGATGGACTACGGAGACCCTTTACCATTCCCACAACCACCGGAAAGAACGATAAATAGGCCGCAATCAGCGACTTCGGAAACAACCCCTGCACCCCCATCGACCCCAGCACCACAATCACCATCGGTGCCAGCGCCAGAATAGGGATGGTCTGGCTCACTATCGCCCAGGGCATCACAGAGCGGTCCATTACACGGCTGTACACAATCCCCACCGCCAGCAATATCCCCAGTCCCGTCCCAATCACAAACCCCAACAAGGTCGGCGCAAGCGTCACCCAACCGTGATATACGAGCGAGCGCTTCGAGGTGATCTTCTTAGTGAAAATCGTATCGTACATCTCGCCTGCCACCTGCTGTGGGCTGGGCAAACGCGGTCGCTTGAACTGGTAGGTCAGTGGGATCAGTTCCACATTCCGCACCGCCAGCCCCACACCGCTAAATTCCTGCCGCACCTTCGGCGTATCAGGCACTACAACGGCCCCATCCCGCTGCGCTTGATCTGCCACCAGATGCATGTTCATCGGGATCACCGCTAACAGCCAAATCCCGAGGATCACTGCAACAACTGTAAACACAGGCAGGATGGACCTCACACCACGCACCCCAACGATATACTGGACGTGGTCGAACGCGCGTATCGAACACCTTCACTCATCCAAATGCCCCGCCCGCAGCCCTTCACGCACGCGGTGCGCAATAGCCAGGAATTCAGGACTCTCCCGGATCTCCAAAGGCCGCTCTTTCGGGAGCGTACTCTCGATCACATCCGTGATTCGCCCCGGTCGCGGGCTCATCACCACAATCTTCGTGCTCAAATACACCGCCTCCGGTATCGAATGGGTGACAAAAGCTATCGTCTTTTGCGTCCGCTCCCACAGATGTAAGAGTTGCTCGTTCAGATGGTCCCGGACGATTTCGTCCAGCGCGCCAAACGGCTCGTCCATCAACAACAAATCCGCATTGAATGACAACGCCCGCGCAATGCTCGCCCGCTGCTGCATTCCGCCACTCAACTGCCACGGAAATTTGTTCTCGAAGCCACTCAGCTCAACCAAGTCCAACACACGGGCAACCCGCTCCGCCTGCTCGGCCTTGGGCACACCCATGATCTCAAGCGGCAACCGTATATTCCCGCCAATCGTGCGCCAAGGATACAGCCCCGCCGCCTGAAAGACATAGCCATACGCCCGCGCCTCACGCGCCTGCGCAGGCGAGACCCCGTTCACGGTAATCTCCCCGCCCGTAGGCTGCTCCAAATCCGCCATCACACGCAGAAATGTCGTCTTCCCACAGCCGGAAGGCCCGATGAAGCTCACAAAATCGCCTTGCTTGATGTCCAGATCAACGCCTTTCAGGGCATGGACAGGGCCATCGTTCGTCTCGAATGTCAGGTCGAGGTTACGCGCACTAATTACGCTTTTCGTCTCAGTCACAAATACACTTCCGTTCGCGATACTTCATCAAATCCCCGCCGGAATATTCAATGGATCGCGCTTGATCATTTTGGGCGAATTCAGTTCTTTCCACTTACTAAGCGCAACATTCGCAGAAGGAAATGCAGGACGCGGTACAAAACGGCCCCGCCCCGGATTAGGCTGCGAATTCTGCCCCCAAGCCCAAATCACCTCACCACGGCTCAATGTAAACCGACTCTGTGCGCGCACCTCGAAGCCCTCAAAGACGTTATAATCCAATACAGAATGATGGTTGGCGGGCGAGATCGTCTTGGTAATCTTCGGATCCCACACCACAATATCCGCATCCGCCCCTTCAACAATCGCGCCTTTGCGCGGGTAGATGTTCAGGATCTTCGCCACATTTGTCGAGGTTGCGGCAACAAATTCGTTCATCGTCAAACGCCCTGTTTCGACCCCTTCGGTCCACAACACGGCCAAGCGTTCCTCAAGCCCATTTGACCCGTTCGGAATGATCCGGAAATCATCGCGGCCCGCCCGCTTCTGCTCGGTGCTGAACGCCGCATGATCTGTTGCAACCACCTGCAACGATCCCGCCTGCAGGCCAGCCCAAAGACTGTCCTGATGGTCCTTGGACCGAAACGGCGGTGACATCACGCGCCGCGCGGCGTGGTCCCAATCTTTGTTGAAATACTCGCTCTCGTCCAATGTCAAAAACTGGATCAACGGCTCGCCATAGACCCGCATCCCCTTTTGCCGCGCACGGCGGATCGCTTCATGCGTCTGCTCACACGATACATGCACGATGTACAACGGCACCCCCGCCGTATCCGCAATTGTGATCGCACGGTTCGCCGCTTCGCCCTCCAGCTCCGGTGGCCGTGAATACGCATGGCCCTCCGGCCCCGTGATCCCCTCATCAAAGTACTTTTGCTGCAACTCCGCGACCAAATCGCCGTTCTCAGCATGCACCATAGGTAGCGCACCCAGTTCCGCACAACGCTTGAAGGAGGCGAACATTTCGTCGTCCTCAATCATCAACGCGCCCTTATAGGCCATGAAATGCTTGAACGAGTTCACGCCCATATCCACGGCGTCTTTCATCTCGTTAAAGACGTTTTCGTTCCAGCCCGTGATCGCCATGTGATAGCCGACATCGGAGCAAATCTGCGGCGCAGACTTGCGGTGCCATTCATTGATCGCATTCTTGATCGAGCCATCTTCACCGGGCAGAAATCCACAATCATCGTGGTCCCGCCGCAGGCTGCCGCCCACGTCCCGCTCTCGAACGTCTCGGCCGCAGTGGTCCCCATAAACGGCATCTCTAGATGCGTATGCGGATCAATCCCGCCGGGGATCACATAGGCCCCCTCCGCATCGATATATGCGTCTCCCTTGAGGTCCTCACCAATCGAACGATCTTCTCGCCCTCGATCAGCACATCCGCTTTCCAAGTCCGGTCCGCCGTGACGACCGTGCCGCCTTTGATTACTTTGGTCATAACTTAAATCCCTTCAGGTTCATCTCGAGCAACGACAATGTTTACGTTGATAATTGCAGTGCCGGGATTCATCCGAATTCCAGAGCCTGCATTGTCTATGAGACAATTTTGCAGCAGCCTCAATGTAATCAAATGTATGCGCATACTTCTTTTCATTTGATGGGCGGTCCTGAAGGTAGCAATCATAGCGAAGCGTTCCATCAGCTTGATCGCGTACTTTGTAGGCATGCTCTCCTAAGACCGAACTATAAATCCTCACCCCACAATCTCCGCAGTCTCGACCACCGCATGCATCAGCACATCCGCCCCCGCCATGGCCCATTCCTTCGTGATCTCTTCCGCCTCGTTATGCGACAGCCCGTCCACACACGGACACATCACCATCGCCGTCGGCGCGACGCGGTTGATCCAGCAGGCATCATGCCCTGCGCCGGAAATCAGGTTCATGTGCGAATATCCCAGCCGCTCCGCTGCACTCCGCACTGCCGTCACACAGCCCTCATCGAAGGTTACCGGATCAAACCCGCCGACCTTTTCGAACTCAATCTCCATCCCCATCGCATCGGCAACCGCTTGGCCTTCAACGCGCAGCCGCGCCTCCATATCTTCGATCACCGCCAGATTGGGAGAGCGGAAATCGACGGTAAACACCACCTTGCCCGGGATCACATTGCGCGAATTCGGGAAGACATCGATATGTCCCGCCGCGCCCACTGCGTGGGGTGCATGCGACCATGCAATCTCCTCAACCTTTTCCAAAATGCGCGCCATACCCAGCCCAGCATTCTTGCGCAGCGGCATCGGGGTAGAGCCTGTGTGACTGTCTTTGCCCGTCACCGTCACTTGGGTCCAAGACAACCCCTGACCATGCGTGACCACACCAATATCTTTGCCCTCGGCCTCCAAAATCGGCCCCTGTTCGATGTGCAACTCAAAGAACGCATGCATCTTGCGCGCGCCGACTTCTTCATCACCGCGCCAGCCAATCCGCTTCAACTCATCGCCGAAACTCTTGCCCTCGGCGTCCGTCTTTTCATACGCCCAGTCCTGCGTATGGATGCCCGCAAACACCCCCGACGACAGCATGGCAGGGGCATAACGCGTTCCCTCTTCATTTGTGAAATTCGTCACCACAATCGGGTGCTTGGTCTGGATGCCCAGATCGTTCAGCGTGCGCAGGATTTCCAGACCTCCCAGAACCCCCAGCACCCCGTCATATTTTCCACCCGTGGGCTGCGTATCCAGATGCGAACCTACATAAACGGGTAGTGCCTCCGCGTCTGTCCCCGCACGATGCGCGAACATATTGCCCATTTGATCCAGACCCATGGTGCATCCAGCATCCTCACACCACTTCTGAAACAGCGCACGCCCTTCCGCATCTTCGTCAGTTAGCGTTTGGCGATTATTGCCCCCTGCCACACCGGGTCCGATCTGTGCCATCTCCATCAGGCTGTCCCACAAACGATCAGGGTTGATTTTGAGGTTCTGTCCGGGCAATGGCGAATTGGGGGCTGGCATCGGTTGGCTCCTGTCTATCTGAATCACGCAACGGGCGGATCACAATTTTTACCAAATGGTAAAGCAACGATTGCGCCTGCCTTCCTGTCTGTCAAGAACTGGTTTAGGGTCGATCCCAGAGCCAAAGGCATTCTGCCTATTTTACCAGCAGCAAGCGAGCCGCCGTGACCGACACCTCCCTTAAAAAGCCAAGCCGCATCCAGACCCGCAACCGCCGTTTGATTCTCGACGCGGCGCTGGAAGTCTTTTCCCGTGATGGATATGGCGGTGCAACCCTCGACGCGATTGCAAAAGGCGCAGGGCTCAGCAAACCCAACCTACTCTATTATTTCGACGGCAAGACCGAGATTTACGTGACCCTGCTCAGCCAACTCCTCGAGACATGGCTCGACCCTCTGATCGAGCTTGATCCCGAAGGGGATCCCGTCGAAGAGCTGTTAGGGTATGTGCGCCACAAACTCGACATGGCGCTGGAACTACCCCTTGAAAGCAAGCTCTTTGCCGGTGAAATCCTCCAAGGTGCGCCCCGTATCACCGCCCACCTCTCGGACGATCTCAAACCGCTGTTTGAGCGCAAATGCAAAGTCATCCAAGCGTGGATTGACGCTGGCAGCCTTGCCCCCGTTGATCCTGCACATTTGATTTTCTCCATCTGGTCCACGACCCAGCACTACGCGGATTTCAGCGCGCAAATGACTGTTCTTCTGGGTGCCGAAGACCCCGCAGCTCGCGCCCATGCCCACCTCGAGCAGATGTTCCGCAACCTGCTGCAGCCTGTTAACCACTAGGTCACTTTTCCGACCCGAGTTAGCACTATGTTTACACTATCGAGGATATTTTAAATGCGGGTGGCGGGCTTCTTTTTGATGAAAAGGGGCAAAAGATGGCGTTAAATATTCCCGTCAATCTGATGAACACAGCCGTACCACCGACCAAATCCGCCGACGCTGAGAATACAGCAAATCTCACGGCCATTCTACCAACCGCTGGCAACACAGACGCGCGCGGCACGGCATCCGATGGCATGAACAGGGGTAGTTCAGAGCAACTGGCGCTCATATTCCAACAGCGCACAACGCAAGCACCTGACAAAGCAGACCCTAAATCAGTCGTGACAGCCCAAACCCAGTCAGATGGGCAAGAGCCGAAACAGGCCGTTACAGAAGTTGAGCTGGCCAAAATCCCAACACCAGATACACCCCGGCAATCAGAACTGGACCGTTATGCGCCGCCGAATCCGCTCCCGACAGCCCCTATTCTGCAACTCGCGGCTTCCTACGCTGCTTTAACTGCGCAGGATACCTGACCGCTCACTCCGCGGCTGTCGCCGACGGGTTGTTGGGGTGTGTTGTCCAGCTGGCGTATGCGTCCTCAACAACCTTTCCGGTGCGCGGATCGGTGCTGCCTACGGGCATCTCGACCATGGTGATGCAATTCTCCACCGGACAGACCTCGACACACAAATTACAGGCCACACATTCCTCGTCGATCACGGTAAATGTGCGGTCCTCCGACATGGCAATCGCTTGGTGCGAGGTATCCTCACAGGCCGCGTAGCACCGCCCGCAACTGATGCAATCGTCCTGATTGATTTGGGCTTTCGCGATGTAGTTGAGGTTCAGATACTGCCAATCGGTGGTGTTCGGTACCGCCGCGCCCATGAAATCATCAATGGAGGTATGCCCCTTCTCGTCCATCCACTCGGACAGACCACTGATCATCTCCTGCACCACTTTGAACCCATAAGTCATCGCTGCCGTGCAAACCTGCACATTGCCACAGCCCATGGTGATATATTCCGCCGCATCTCGCCACGTGGTTACACCACCAATCCCGCTGATCGGCATCCCCGCCGTCGCTGGTGCGCGTGCAATCTCGCTGACCATGCTCAGCGCAATCGGCTTGACTGCAGGGCCGCAATAACCACCGTGGGTGCCCTTGCCATCAATGCTAGGGTGCGGTGACATCGTGTCCAGATCGACCGAGACAATCGAGTTGATCGTATTGATCAAACTTACCGCATCCGCTCCGCCGCGCCGCGCTGCCTCTGCAGGTTTGCGCACGTCCGTGATGTTTGGCGTCAACTTCACGATGACGGGCTTGGAGTAATATTGTTTGCACCAGCGCGTCACCATCTCGATGTATTCCGGCACCTGCCCGACGGCGGCACCCATGCCCCGCTCGCTCATCCCGTGTGGACATCCAAAGTTCAGCTCGATCCCGTCCGCACCCGTGGCCTCGACCTTCGGCAAGATATCTTTCCACGCCTGCTCCTCGCACGGCACCATGATACTCACAATCATCGCGCGGTCCGGATAATCCGCCTTCACCCGTGTGATCTCATCCAGATTGGTCTGCAAATCACGGTCGGTGATCAACTCGATGTTGTTGAGCCCCAGCACCCGTCTGTCCGCCCCATGGATCACGCCATACCGCGGCCCGTTGACGTTCACGACGGGGGGACCTTCCATGCCCAGAGTCTTCCAGACAACTCCGCCCCATCCTGCTTCGAACGCGCGGCGCACATTGTATTCCTTGTCCGTCGGCGGCGCAGAGGCCAGCCAAAAGGGATTAGGAGATTTGATCCCCAGAAAATCGGTTGTCAGATCAGCCAT
>RCNE010000170.1_pt1 | contig 32489 bp, 20 predicted proteins | sample 2041361 | NCBI WGS metagenome assembly RCNE01 (sample SAMN09708229, study PRJNA481090) | Marine sediment metagenome, whole genome shotgun sequencing project. | reverse complement strand
TGTTCAATTGTACCATTATCATCAAAATCATTGATCCACATTTTCATTGGCCTATCTATACCGGGCTTATAGTGGAGGTTACTTCCCTGATTGCCTAAGATGAGATCTTTATCTCCGTCTTTATCTAAATCCACGGCTTCTGCAACATTCCACCATCCAGACAGACTATCAAGGGTCGAATTTTGGAAAGACAATTGTCTGCCCGAATTTTTAAAGATCTTTGGCGTCCCCCAATCTGAAACAGTTATCAGGTCTTTTTTCGAATCCCCATCTATATCTGCCCAAATTGCGTCTGTAATCATTCCCGCATCTTTAAGGTCATAGGCATTTCTTTCCGTTACATTTTCAAAAGTACCATCACCCTTATTCTCCAATAACAAATGTTTAGGATCAATTCCATACGTACCTACTACACTTCTGGAGCCTATAAAAAGATCTGTATCACCATCATTGTCATAGTCTGAAGGCGCTATGGTTGAAATATTCGCGAAAGTCGTAGGAAGTCTTTCCCCTGACTTCACAAAAGACCCATCGCCGTTGTTTAAATAAAGACGAGCCACATAGTTTTTTTCTTCCCCAACCTGATTGCCACCTGAACCTACAATTAGATCTAAATCTAAATCTCCATCAGCATCAAAAAAAGTAGCTGCTGTATCTTCATATTCGGCATCTTTTTCTAGCGAGTTTTGATTTGTAACTCTTAACGTCCCATTTCCACTATGTTTGTAGACCATCCCAGATTGGTTTTTAGCCCCTCCAATAAAGACATCCTCGTTGCCATCGCCATCGATATCGCCTACAGCCAGTGCCGGCCCTTCCTGTGAGAGTTGCATATAAATAAGCCCCTCGTAATCAAAATCATTATAGACATTTTCTTTATGGGCAATAAGTTGATTGTTTTGAATTTCTTTTAATAATGAAGGCTTCTTCTCTTTAATTAATGGAGTATATACCTCCATGGCATCGGAATGCTTAAAGGTGAGGAATTGATTAGCAGGAATTTCTTCTAACTTTTCCGTTTTATCATCCGGCCAAATGACTCTCAGGGAATCAATTATTTTGGAAGTTCCTAAACCTATGGTCATTACATGATCCATGGAAGATTGAAAACCCCGGGAAGGCACTAATTCCTGGAGGATTACATTTTTGTCATAGTAAAGCATAACCGTAGTTCCAACGGCAAATTTATTTTCTTTTTGACCCTCAAATCGTAGTTTTATATAGTTGTTTTCCGTGAGCGAATTAGCATTATTTTCATAAACAAAGGACTCCATATTAACATTATTAACTACAATATCCAGATCGCCGTCATTATCCAGATCTCCATAGGCCGCACCATTAGATAAACTAGGTATTTCAAACCCCCAATCTTTATTAGCGTTGGAAAAGGTAAGATCGCCATTGTTTCTATAGGCGTAATTTGGCTGAGGTCTTACGGGCATTTTATTGATAATGGAATCTATAGACTCTTTCTTGCCTGTAAGCACCATATTCTGAATGATTTCATTGGCAAAAAAATCGATAAAATCCAGGTCCGTAAGATCGTGATTAATACCGTTTGTAATATAAATATCTCTAAGGCCGTCATTATCCATATCAAAAAGAAGTCCTGCCCAACTCCAATCTGTTGCATCAACCCCGCTGAAATAAGCTATTTCTGAAAAGGATCCATTTCCATTGTTTAGCTGTAAAGTGTTTTGAATATATTGTTGGTAAAAATCCTTGCTTTGTTTTAATTTATAAACATTATAACCTTCAAATTCCATAATCGATTTAACTCGTTGATCCGGCTCCGGAAGCATATCCGTAATAAAAATATCTGCATTGCCGTCGTTATTAATATCTGAAATATCAATACCCATTGCAGATAAGGAGAGATGGGAAGTCCGGTTCTTTATATCTTCTTTAAAGGTGCCATCCTGATTGTTGATGTAAAGATAGTCCCGTTCGTAAAAGTCATTAGATACATAGATATCAGGATAGAGGTCTTTATTGATATCAGTAATCATTACCCCCAGGCCAAATCCAATCAGGCTGCCATAGATGCCGGCATCTTCACTAACATCAACAAATTTTCCATTATCATTCCTCAAAAGCATGTCGCCGACACCCTTAAAAATATCCGGGATGCCCTCCCAATCCTGAGCCCTAATTTCTCTTTGCTCTGCATATCCCAAACTACTTACAGGGATGTTGCTATTGTTAAGGATATATGCGTCCAGATCGCCATCTTTATCGTAATCAAAAAAAGATGCCTGGGTAGAAAACCCGGTTTTGGCCAGGTTATAATCAGCTGCTTTTTCTGTAAAAGTCAGGTCACCGTTGTTTATATAGAGGTCATTATCATGGTTATTTCCCTTCATATTACCCGCGTTACTCACATAAATATCAAGCAACCCATCCTGGTTAATATCAACCATAACAACTCCGGTAGACCAAGGCTTAGATCCTTTTACACCGGCTTTTTCAGAGATGTCCTCAAACTTTAATCCACCCTTATTGAGGTAAAGTTTGTTGGAGACCATATTTCCCGTCATATAAATATCGGGCAATCCATCATTGTTTATATCTCCAATGGACACTCCGCCACCATTGTAGAAATTTCTATACTTAAAAATGTTGAAGTTTTTTTGGTTTTCAACTTTGTTAAGGAAGTCTATACCGGTATGTGAAGAAGGCAGCAGCGTAAAGAGGGTAGGATTGACATTCTTAATTTCCTTATAATTTTCTTTTTCTGAATTACACGATATGGTAATTGCAAGTAAAAGTATAAGACCTGCAATTCTTTTTAATCCTGATAGTATCATTTTTGTATGCTGCTTGTTTTTTTCCTAATTAATAGTAGAATCCTTATTAATGGTTATGTTGCAGTTGTAACTTCCCTCTATAATTTTATTCCTAAGATCTTTTGCCTGTCCGGCATCATTAAAATTCTGTTTCCCAACCTCTACAAAACCATCTTTTTAATCATTTCGCAAAATTACACCATGTTGTGCATCCATCCTATCCAATTGGGAGCAAATTTCATGATTGCCCTCAACAATTAACATAACTTTAAAACTATCTTAATTAAGGATTTCAATGGTTATAAACTTCACCCCGGAGACAGGAGAAACAGGAGGCAAATGTTTTAGTAAATGTCTATTCTAAGCAAAATGTCAGAAATTGAAATGTTGTCCGGGTTTACTTAATATTGATTGGTATGTACGGGAATAATAAAGGGTTGATTAAATTCAACCCTTTATTTCAATTATTTTTAATAACAAACAAGAATTAATTCCAGAAGAGTGCATAAATAGTAGCGATAATGATCATCGCCGCAAAGGCCCCAACATTGAATTTTGCACTGGTATTAAACAAACCTTTTGTAAGCGGAATGCCTTTTGGATCATCCTCGCCTTTATTTTGATTAAGACTGACAAAAACTATAACCAGCATCGTAAGTAGCGCCGTGTATGCCATCTGGTCCAAAAACGGGACATCCGCAAAAATAGGACTATCAGACCAACCGCTGGGGGCTACTTTGAAATAAAAAGCTATAGGTATAGACACCAATGCACCAACTATAGCGCCTCTATTGGTTGTTTTCTTCCAGAATAAGCCTAACATAAATACGGCCAATATTCCGGGACTTACCAATCCTGTCCATTCCTGTATAAACTGGAATGCCTGATCTATTCCACCCAATAATGGTGCCATGACACATGCAATAGCAAGTGCTACGGCTGCTGAAAGACGACCCACATTCACTGTTTTCTTGTCAGAGGCATTTGGATTAATATATTGCTTATAAATATCCATGGTAAAAATGGTGGATGTAGAATTTAACATAGACGCCAGGGAAGAAACAATGGCAGCTGCCAAAGCTGCAAAAGCGACTCCTTTAAGCCCGGTTGGTAAAAATTGCAATAACCATGGGTAAGCCTTATCTGCTTGTTCAAGGGAAGGTAGATTTTGCTGCCCGACTTCTCCAAGACGATTCATAATCTCGGCATCATGGATCATTACATATGCTGCAATGCCCGGCACAACTACTATAACCGGAATTACTATTTTTAAAAAGGCAGCCAGAATTATTCCCTTTTGTGCTTCTCTTAAAGACTTAGCTGCCAGCGCTCTCTGAATGATATATTGGTTAAAACCCCAATAATATAAGTTAGCCACCCACAGACCACCAACCAGTACCCCCAATCCAGGTAAATTAGCATATTCCGGATTGGACTTATCCAGTATCATTACAAATTTTTCAGGGACAGTTTCGTAAACTATTTTGAGACCTTCTATAACTCCCTGCCCGTCGGAGACTGTATTTAACGCTAAATACGACGTTACTAAACCTCCGAAAACCAGAAAAATAACCTGAATCACATCTGTCCAGGCAACGGCAGAAAGACCTCCGTAAAGGGAATATGCTGAAGCGAATAAGGACAGCCCAATTACACCGTAAACCATAGGAATCCCCATTATGGTCTCCAATGCCAGTGAGCCTAAATACAATACGGATGCAAGGTTTACAAAAACATAAAGAGCAATCCAGAAAACTGCCAAGATTGTTTTTAAATTTGTTGAATACCTTTGCTCTACAAACTCCGGGATCGTATAAAGACCTTTTTCAATAAAAATTGGCAGGAAAAATTTACCGACGATAAGTAAAGTGATTGCCGCCATCCATTCATAGGATGCTATGGCTAATCCTACCGCAAATCCTGATCCGGACATCCCGATAAATTGTTCAGCAGAAATATTGGCTGCGATCAGGGAGGCTCCAATGGCCCACCAGGGTAAAGATTTACTGGCAAGGAAATAATCTTCGGCATTCTTCTGATGCCCTTTTTTATCCCTGGACACCCACAAGCCTACTCCTAAAATTAAGAAGGCATATGCGATAAAAATAAAATAATCCCAAAATCCGAAAGCTGACGTCATAATTAGTTTGGTTGCTGGTTTAATAAGTACTAATTGCTCAATTTAGGTCAAATTCTCTTTTAATGAAAAAATTGATTTGAATATTATTGCCTTTTAACTTTATGTCTAGAGGTGTTGATTTATTATATTTTCAAACAACTCTTGTTTACCGCTCTGTAATTCTAATTCTCCATTTGACTTTGCAATGTCATAAAGATCATCCAGATCTAATTTCCCAAGTTCATAATCCTTTCCTATGCCTGAATCAAAGGACTGGTAACGCTTTTTTCTCAGATCAATATAAGGGGAAGAAGTCATAATCCTGTCTGCAATAAGCAGTGCCCTGGCAAAGGTATCTGCACCACCAATATGAGCATGGAATACGTCATCCAGATCAGTAGAATTTCGTCTTATTTTAGCGTCAAAATTAATTCCACCGCCTTGCAAACCTCCTGCTTTCAAAAATGTGAGCATGGCTTCAGTTACTTCAGTAATATTATTAGGAAATTGATCTGTGTCCCAACCATTCTGGTAATCACCCCGATTTGCATCAATACTCCCCAGCATTCCATGGGCGGCAGCAACTTCCATTTCGTGTTGCATAGTATGACTTGCCAAGGTGGCATGATTGACTTCAAGATTCAGTTTAAAATCGTCCTGTAATCCGTACTGATGCAGAAATCCAACTACCGTAGCAGCGTCAAAATCATACTGGTGTTTCATGGGTTCCATTGGCTTTGGTTCTATAAAGAATGTTCCCTTAAAACCCTGTTGCCTTGCATAATCTCTTGCTGTTGCCAAAAATCTGCCCATATGGTCCAATTCTCGTTTCATGTCTGTATTTAACAAAGACATATAACCTTCGCGTCCTCCCCAAAAAACATAATTCTCGCCATCGAGAGCCATGGTGGCATCCAGAGCAAGTTTTATCTGCCCTCCGGCCCTTGCCAATACGTTAAAATCCGGATTAGTAGAGGCTCCATTCATATATCTGGGATTAGAAAAACAATTGGCTGTACCCCATAAAAGTTTTACTCCTGAAGCTGCTTTCTTCTCTTTAATATAGTCGACTATTGCGGAAAGTCTCCTTTCAGATTCTGAAAATGAACTCCCTTCTCTTATCAGATCAAAATCATGAAAGCAGAAATAGTTAAACCCCATTTTTGTAATAAACTCAAAGGCAGCATCGGCCTTGGCTTTTGCCGCATCGATAGGATCACTATAATTATCCCAGGGAAAATTTTGTGTACCCGGACCAAAAGGATCGGCCCCTACACCACAAAAGGTATGCCAGTAGGCCACTGCAAATCTTAAGTGGTCTCCCATGGTTTTACCCGCCACAAGCTGATCCGCATTATAGTATTTAAAAGCCAGGGGATTATCAGATTCTTTGCCTTCAAAATGTATTTCCTCTATTCCCGAATAAAACTCCTTGTTTCCAATAAGTGCCATTTTAATTATCTTTTAATGTTATTTCCAATTGGTTTTTCCAGAGTTTGTAAGCCATTTTATATTCCTTTTTATCGGATGGGGGCGAATAACTCTTAACATAATCATTGTCCATTATTTGTCTTCCAAAAGTCTCCAAATTACCTTTATGTAACATGCATGCTCTTGCAGCTCCTATGGCGCCGGTAGTATTATAAATTTCAATTTCCTGATCTATTAAACTAGCAATAGTATTGGAAAAAACAGGAGATCTGAATAAATTATCATTAGCTGCCCTGATTACTTTGGGTTTAATACCATCTGCCTTAAGAATTTCCATACCATATACAAAAGAAAAAGCAATACCCTCTAATGCAGCCCTGCAAAGATGTGCCCTGGAATGAATATTTAGGTTTATATTTCCCATTTGTGCTCCTAAATCTTTATTGTCTAACATGCGCTCCGGACCATTGCCGAAAGGTAAAATAATAACTCCTTCAGAACCAATTGGTACATTTGCCGCCAACTCATTCATTTCCTGGTAGGATGCAACCTTTAAGTTATTTAATAGCCATCTGTACATAATTCCAGCACCATTCACACATAATAATTTACCAATGCGTCTGCTCTTGGGCGAATAATTAACATGGGCAAAATTATTGACACGGGAACATTCTTTAACAGAGAGCTTGTCAGTAATAGCATAAACCACTCCAGAAGTACCGCCTGAAACTGCTACTTCACCTGGATTAAATACGTTTAGTGAAAGGGCATTATTAGGTTGATCGCCAGCGCGATAAAGGATAGGGGTACCTTCTGCCAGGCCGGTTTCCTTGGCTCCGTTTACAGAAATGTGGCCCTGGTTTGAAAAAGTAGCTACAATTTCAGGGATAAGCTCTTCATTTAAATCATAATAATCAAAAAGCCAACTGCTAATTTGTTCCTCTTCAAAATCCCAGAATATACCTTCCGAAAGGCCGGAAATGGTGGTATTAATTTTTCCAGTTAACTTATAAGCAATATAGTCGCCAGGGAGCATGGCTTTAAAACTGTTTTTATAAATATCGGGTTCATTTTCCTTAACCCATTTTAACTTAGACGCTGTAAAGTTAGCCGGGGAATTCAGCAGTTTTTGAGCACAGCTGTCGTGCCCAAGCTCATCAAATGCTTTCCTGCCAATATCAACAGCTCTTCCATCGCACCATATAATTGATTTTCTTAAGGGAATACCATCCTTATCAACTAAAACAAGGCCGTGCATTTGGTAAGATATGCCAACTCCTTTTATTTTACCCGGATGAACTTTAGTTTCTTTAATTATTTGCTTTGTGGCATTACATAGATGCGCCCACCAATCATCAGGATCTTGTTCTGCCCATCCTTTTTTAACGGAAAGCATACTCATTTCCTTTTTAGGTTCACCTATTACGGCCAGGCTTTTACCAGAGGCTAGTTCCACTAAGGCTACTTTTATTGAAGAACTTCCAAGGTCATAGCCTAAGGTGTACATACTTTTTAATTGGTTTATGATTAGGTAATATATTGTTTTATGCCAAGTAACCAAAAATAAAAAACCCTGATCTATATGATCAGGGTTTTTTAAAAATATATTAAAAATAAATTTTTAATATCCGGGATTCTGAACCAGATTAGGGTTAAGAATAACTTGAGTCGCAGGAATAGGGAATAGCTCGCGATCTGGATTACCAATAGCATCAGGGGCTTTAAATTCCCAATCGCGGGTGTATGTGCCAAATCTAATTAAGTCTTGACGTCTCCAAAACTCATTATAAAGCTCCCTTCCTCTTTCATCTATCATATCTTGATCTGAGACACTACCTAGAGGAGTAGCATTTCGTAAAACTCGAAGTTCGTTAACCAAAGCAGTAGCGTTTCCTCCACTTCTCATGACTGCCTCTGCTTTCATTAAATGGGCATCCGAATATCTTAAGAAAATATTATGCTCTACAAAGGCACCATATCGAGGGCCATATTTGAGTACCCTAATCCCTGTTACCTGACTATTATCATTTAGGTCGGGCGCGCCTGTTGCTGCGTTGAAAAATTCTCTTGTAAAATCCAAATTAGTTCCACCGAATACAATTGGGGTCCCGTCCGGGTCATATTGTTGACCTAAAAGGAAACCAAAACCAATGTTCGTGCCATCTGCAATACCATCACCGTCAGAATCAATGGTGCCATCTTCGCCGGCAGGTGCTCCTTGAAGTGGCACACCACCTCTTCTTTCTTCCTGGTCGCCTCCTACAACATTGCTTGCAGGGCCTTCAAACAAATCATAAAATTCGGAAAGCGTAGCAAAACCATTCCATCCTCCAGATTGTTCCGGTGTAATATTATTATAATGCAGAGTATTCCAAACTCGTTGACCTATACTAGTTTTGATCCACCAAATGGTTTCACTATCTGTGGTTTCTCTAAAAATATCGAAAAAACCTGAATGCAAGGCATAACCATCGGCGGCTATTTCATCTACCAGGGAAATCACCTTAGCCATATCAGAAGCATCGGGGCTTCCGGAGCCGTTGTAAATATGCCTGTTCAAATGAACTTTGGCCAATATGTATCTGGCAGCAGCTTTGGAAACATTAACATTCTCTGCACCTGATGGCCCGGTAGCCGGAAGTCCTGCAATAGCCGCCTCCAAATCGGAAACTATTTGAGCTACAGCATCTTCACCGGTAAGAACCGCAGGGTCCTGCAAAGGAGGATCCTCTGTATTCCTAAAAGGCACTTGTCCAAAATTGTCTAATATTATAAATACTGCCAAACCTCTGAAGAAAGCAGCAGTTGCCCTCGAATCAGGGGAAGAAGCAGACCTGCTGTCTAATACTTCACTGGCAGTTAGTTGTAACTCATTCCATGCATTCCATGTGTCCAAAATGAATTTATGATCAGGCGTCCATGAATGCTGGTGCAATTGTCTCCAAATTCCATTATCTCCCCAGTCAGATCCTCTTGTAGGAATCAATTGTTCATCTGTTGTAACCACAGTTAGGGCATATAAACCTTCTTGGGTATTAATCATGCCATTAATAGCATTATACATGGCGGTAACAGAACTTGCGGCTTCTTCGGCCGTTGCAATACCCTCAAAGTTTGGTGCAAGTAAAGAATCGGTTTCCTCGATTTCCAGATCGGTGCACGAAAAAAGTAGCGCTAAAGCTACAAACGAAAATAATGTAGTTTTAAATTTAGTTTTTAAATAATTAATCATCGCAGTTTTTTTTAAATTAAAATTTAGCATTTATTCCTAAAGTAACCGTTAATGGTCGCGGGAATGTTGTATAGTCAATTCCCTGACTTGGAATTCCGGAACCTCCAATATCACCTGTATTAGCATTTACTTCGGGATCCAGGCCAGAATAACCTGTAAACAGTAATAAATTCTGTCCGGTTAAAGAAAACCTTAGGTTCTTAAATGTACCTTCTTCACTAAGAGGCACAGTATAGCCAACGGTTGCGTTTTGCAACCTAACAAAATCTCCTTTTTCCAAATATAAGGTAGATACTTCCTGTGTTAAGAGATCTATACCTGTGGGATCTACATTTCTTGAGGTTAAAAAGGTGGGCCTGTTTAAGAAGGCATTTCTTGTATTGTTGTAAATAGAAAACCCAAATTGTCCTGCAAAGAAAATATTGGCATCCCATCTGTCTGCTTTTAGATTAAGGGTAAGCCCTGAAGTGACATCAGGTACGGCATCCTCGCCTACAAAATCTTTGACATCCGGATTAAAGTCAGGATTTCCACTGGCATCCTCAGAATAGGTTGCCATATAATAGGAAAAGATGGATATTCCCTCACCCAAGCGCTGTGCAAACGCATTAGAAAGTCCGGGACCCCTAATAGGAGATAAATCTGCCGTTGTACCGTTCAAACCGGAAACTTTATTGTCATTGTAGGAGATATTAAAGGCTCCGGAAAATGTTATTTTGTCGTTTTGTATAAAATCATAACCCAGTGCCAATTCTACCCCTTGGTTGATTAATTTACCATCCGACAGATTTTTAAAAACAAAAGGATCAAAAGCTGGTGCTGCCGCCGCTTGTTTAAACAAAAGATCGGTGGTTTCTTTTCTATAAAGGTCAAGTGACGCCGTAAAACGGTCAAAGTTGATACCAAAATCAAACCCAACATTATAATCAAGAGTCTGTTCCCATTTTAGATCTGGATTTTGAACTGCAATGGTTTCCAGCCCCGGTCTGTTAATACTACCATCATTATTAATGCTTGGATCTGCGAAGCGCTGTCTTTTAACATACTGCGCATAACCAAGACCATCCTGGTTACCTGTTATACCTCCACTTAACCTCAGTTTTAAGGTAGAAATTTTGTCGCCAATGAAATCCTCTTCATTAACTTTCCACGCAAAGGCCCCTGAAGGGAAATATCCATATTGGTTATCGGGTGAAAACTTAGATGATCCGTCTGCCCTGAATGTGGCAGTAAACAAATATTTATTATGCAGTGTGTAATTAGCCCTTGCAAAGTATGATTGTAATTCATCCGTATTGTCGAAGGTATTCCCCCAGGCTGAAACATATCTTTTTGTAATATCCGGGCTAAGTACCCCTGCATCGTCAAATGGAATTAGGCTGTTAACAAAACTGCCATTAGGATCGTATCCAAATTGCTGGAAGGAACCTGAAATACTAGCTGCAGCACTGCGAATAGTTTCCTTTAAGTCACGACCCATTTGGTCCAGGTAAGGGTTAGATGAACCCCAACCCTGAGAGTTGATTCCTTGCCTGCGGAAATCCTGGTATGTAAATCCTACAATGACATCTAAATTAGAATTAGTCCAACCCTTCTTCCAATTTACTGTTGCTTCAAGCAATTTACTGGAAGCCTCCAATGTATTGTATGAAGATTGTCCATTACCGCTAACCCGATCCAGATTATTAATAGCAGGTGCAAAAGTTGCCCTGACATTAGCATCGGACCTGTCATAACCAACAGCTACCTTGGCGTTTAAATCGTTACCATTCCTGTCTACAAGAATATCATATCCTGCCGAAAGATTGATCAGAAACCTATCAGTATTGGTCTTCTGTTGAAAATTAGCCAAATAGTTGGCCGGGTTTAACTGGTTACCTGGAATCTGAAAACTAGGATCATCGGGCCAGGTAGGATTGGCTGCATAGGCGGCACCAATTACGTTACCACTGGCACCGGAAGCACCACTTACAGGAGGAGCTTCATCATTTACCCGTGAAAGTGAAGCTTGCAGGGAAAATTTTAACCTGTCATCAACAAAACGCTGATTAACATTTACCCTTCCCGTAATTCTTTCCTGAGAAGAATTTTGAAGAACCCCAAATTGTTTACCATAACCAAAAGTAGCTCTTATATTACCACTACCATAATTATTGGAATATGATAAGTTTGAAACCGGAGAAGCCGACGTTCTGGTTATAACTTTCTGCCAATCTGTATTGGCACCATAATCTAAACCATCCGCAATTGCCTGTGATCGTAACTCTGCTTGTTTCGCCAAAAATGCTGGTCCGTCATATAGGTCAAAATTTTCCCTGGGAGTAGCAAAACTAAGCGTTTGATCAAATTCCCAAGTGCCACCTTGTCCGGATTTACCAGTTTTTGTGGTTACAATTACTACCCCATTGGCTCCCCTGGACCCATAAATTGCTGTGGCTGAGGCATCTTTTAAAATAGAGATACTCTCAATGTCAGCAGGGTTAATAAAATTTAAAGGGTTCTTAGAAGCATTTTCGCCACCTTGCACGTCTCCTCCACCCGGAGTGGTAGATTCTGCTGATAGCGGTATACCATCCACAACAAACAGCGGACTATTGTTGGACCGAATGGAGTTGGCACCCCTGATCCTTATTTGTACCCCTGCACCAGGCTCACCGCTGGCCTGGGATATCTGAACCCCGGAGGTTTTACCCTGGATCAGTTGCTCTGGAGAAGCAATAATACCACCATTAAAATCTTCTGATTTAATTGCCGAAACTGCACCGGTTGCATCTTTAACCGTAGTAGTACCATAACCGATAATTACTACTTCATCCAATGCCTGCGCATCTTCTCTTAATATTATATCGACGTTAGTTCTTTCATTTACATCGACTTCCTGAGTACTGTAGCCAATATAACTAACAACGAGTACGGCATCGCTTTCCACATTGTTTAATGTAAAGTTACCATCAAAGTCTGTCTGTGTACCGTTGGTAGTTCCTTTTACAACAACACTAGCCCCTGGTAAAGGACCATTTTCATCAAAAACTGTACCCGATATTTCCTGCGCTTTTGCAAGACCGAAGCTTAAAATAGCTCCAACCAATAAAAAGCTCTTTAGTAGCGTAATCTTCATAAAAAGTTAATTTTGAGTTTAGTTAATTATTTGTGCCAAAGGTTAAACCTATGTAAAAAATATGTTAATATCTTACTCTTATTAATACTTATTAACTACGAAAACGGTTTCGTGTTAATAACTTTTGTAAAGTGTGATTCTGATAATATAGGGTTGGCAAAATTATATTATCCTTTTTTTATTGGTTCAATCTTTGTTAAAAACGTAGCAAATATAATATTTTTTATTCTATAGTCTTATAAAGATATTATTTTATATGGTTATTAGCATTTTCATATGTTAAAAAAAGAATACATTTATAGGATGTCTAGTTTTAGTTGTTTTAACATTTGGGCCACTTTTATTCTTTAAGAATTGAAAAAAAAGATTACTCTTAAACAAATTGCCAGGGAATTGGAAGTATCGATTTCAACAGTATCAAAGGCGCTAAAAAATAGTCGGGAAATAAGCCGGGACACAACGGAAAAAATTCAGGCCTTTGCTAAGCTTTACCACTACAAACCTAACAATATTGCTATTAGCCTTAAAAATAGGCGCACCAAAAATATAGGTGTTATCATACCTGATATAGTTCATCACTTTTTTACTACTGTTTTTAGAGGGATAGAGCAATTTTCGGATGCCAGGGGATATAATGTGATTGTATGTGTATCGGATGAATCATTCGAGAAAGAAGTTATAAATATGGAATTATTGGCAAATGGTAGTATTGATGGTTTCATTATGGCCTTATCCGCAGAAACGCAGCTCAAAAATGATTTCCATCATTTGAAGGAAATAATTGATCAGGGTATGCCCCTGGTCCTTTTTGATAGGATTACAGACGAGGTAATTTGTGACAAGGTTGTTATTAACGACTTTGAAGCTTCCTATATGGCTGTAAAAAAACTTATAGACAATGGCAGAAAACGAATAGCACTAGTTACAACAGAAAGTTATTTGAATGTAAGCGAGAAAAGAACTCAAGGCTATTACAAGGCTTTGAAAGACCACAAGCTGGAGCTGGATGAAAGTTTAATTTTGCGTTTGCCTTATCAATTCGAAGAAGAAACAAAGAGCGAAGCATTCTTTGCTTCAACTAAGATGGATGCAGTCTTATGTGTTAATGAAATTTTTGCGGTTAGATCTATGAGAATAGCACAGAAAAATGGAATAAAAATTCCGGAAGACGTGGCCTTTATTGGTTTTACAGATGGGATTCTGTCTAAACTGGCTACGCCTGCACTTACATCGGTTGCGCAACATGGAGAACGAATGGGAGCAATTGCTGCCAGAATGCTTATTGAGAGGATAGAGAGAGATGATGAAAAGGAATTAGAAGAAGAAACTTTTAGGACTGAAGTTATAGAATCTACGCTGATTGAAAGAGAATCAACAATTAATTAATTACACATATAGTATTATGAAGAAAACCGGATTCATATTCGATTTAGACGGAGTAATTGTTGATACTGCAAAATACCATTATCTGGCCTGGAAAAATCTGGCCGATGAACTGGGTATTGATTTTACCGAAGAGGACAATGAGAAATTCAAAGGGGTTAGCCGTATAAGATGTCTCGAACTTTTATTGGAAATGGGGAATATCTCCGTTACAAAAGAACAGTTCGACCTATGGTTACAGGAAAAAAATGAGGACTATCTGAAATATATTTCCAAAATGGACGAAAGTGAAATACTTCCCGATGTGACCAAAGTGCTGGGATACCTTAAAGAGAAAGGAATTCCAATGGCACTTGGTTCTGCAAGTAAAAATGCTGTTTCAATTTTGAAAAAGGTTGCGTTAATGCCCTATTTTGATGCTATTGTAGATGGTACTCAGGTAAGCAAAGCTAAACCGGATCCGGAGGTTTTTTTGATAGCCGCAAAAAAATTAGGCGTAGAACCAGTAAATTGCGTGGTTTTTGAGGATGCACTTGCCGGAATAGAGGCTGCCAATGCCGCCGGAATGGAGAGTATAGGAATTGGAGATGTGAAAATTTTGTCTGATGCCAACTACGGTTTTAATAACTTCACTGAAATAGATCTTGAGTTTTTAAATGACCTGATTTTAGTACTAATGAACAAAAATTAGGGTATATATCCTGCAAATTATACTTATTTGCCTATTTTAATCATTTCTTAGATACAGATTATAACACCTTAGAATATGAATAAAGAATATATCATAGCAGACGAATGGTCAATAATTGAAGAAGGATTTAATAAGGACAACGTAAAATCTTCTGAGAGCCTCTTTAGTATTGGAAATGGTGCCATGGGGCAGCGTGCAAATTTTGAGGAACAGTACTCTGGTCCCACTTTCCAAGGGAGCTATATTGCAGGGGTTTACTACCCGGATAAAACCAGGGTAGGTTGGTGGAAGAATGGTTACCCCGAATATTTTGCCAAAGTCTTAAATGCACCTAACTGGATTGGGATCAACATCTTTGTTGATGAAGAGCCTTTAGATCTGAATACTTGTACTAATATTAGCAGTTTCAGGCGAGAACTCAATATGAAGGGGGGTTGGTATAAAAGAAACTTCACGGCTACTTTACCCAATACTATTACAGTTGATGTTGAAGTAGTTCGGTTTTTAAGCCTGGATATTGATGAAGTAGGGGCCATAAAGTATAAAATTACACCAGTAGATAGAAATGCGTCTATTCGCTTTGTTCCCTATTTGGATAGTGGTATTACCAATGAGGACAGCAATTGGGACGATAAATTCTGGAACGTTACTAAAGTTAGTTCAGAAGGAGAACAGGCCTTTATAGAAGCTCATACCATGAAAACTCATTTTGAGGTTTGTACTTTTATGGAATGCCAATTAACTGCTAATGGAACTGAAGTACCTGTTGATGTTTCCGAAGAAATCAAAGAATTATCTGTTGGACATGAATATATTCATACGGCAAAACAGGGTGAAGAAGTCACTTTTTATAAATATGGAGGTTATACTGTTTCCAGGGATCATCAGCCGGATGAATTGGTGAATGCCGCAAAAAAGACCCTTAAATCTGCTACTTCTATTGGGTTTGATAAATTATTGGAAAAACAAATATCCACCTGGGCTAAAATTTGGGAGATGAGCGACATAAACATTCAGGGTGATGTAAAAGCTCAGCAAGGCATTAGATTTAATATATTTCACTTGAATCAAACTTATTTAGGTACGGATTCCAGACTAAATATCGGCCCAAAAGGATTTACCGGAGAGAAGTATGGAGGCAGTACCTATTGGGATACTGAAGCCTATTGTATTCCTTTTTATATGGCAACCAAAGATCATCTTGTGGCCAGGAATCTACTGCAGTATAGATATAATCACCTGGAAAAGGCCATTGAGAATGCCCAGAAATTAGGTTTTGTTAATGGAGCAGCCTTATACCCTATGGTAACAATGAACGGGGAAGAATGCCATAATGAATGGGAGATTACTTTTGAAGAAATCCACCGTAATGGTGCAATTGCATTTGCCATATACAACTATTACCGATTTACAGGAGACTATTCATATATTCCTGATATGGGTCTCGAAGTATTAATAGGTATTTCTCGTTTCTGGGGACAAAGGGCTACATTTTCCAAAGACAAAAACAAGTTTGTAATACTTGGGGTGACAGGGCCCAACGAATACGAAAACAACGTCAATAATAATTGGTATACGAATTATCTTGCAAAATGGTGTATGGAATATACACTGGAACAGCTGCAAAAGGTAAAAGAAGGGTATAAAGAAGACTATACCAGGATCATTGGACGCACTTCACTCACTGAAACAGAAACCGATAAGTGGGAAGAGATTGCACAAAATTTGCACTTTCCCTTTTCAGACGAATTGCAAATTTACCTTCAACAAGATGGATTCCTGGACAAAGAACTTATCACAGTCGAAGATCTGGATGTTTCCCAAAGACCAATTAATCAAAAATGGAGCTGGGACAGGATTTTACGTTCACCATATATAAAACAAGCAGATACCTTACAAGGGTTTTATTTATTTGAAGACAATTTCAGCGTAGAAGAACTTGAAAGGCATTTTGATTTCTATGAACCGTTTACGGTCCATGAATCGTCTTTGTCACCATGCGTACATAGCATTCAGGCAGCGAAATTAGGCAGGATGGAGCAGGCATACCAGTTTTATTTACGTACTTCAAGACTGGATCTGGATGATTATAACAAAGAGGTTGAAGAAGGTTTACATATCACTTCAATGGCCGGAACATGGATGAGTATCGTAGAGGGGTTTGGAGGTATGCGAATGAAAGATGATAAACTGTCTTTTGCGCCTAAAATTCCAAAACAATGGAAATCGTATTCATTTAAAGTAAATTTCAGAAATCGTATTATTAAGGTTAATGTTACAGAACATCAGACAAGTTTTGAACACGATGGGACTGCTGAGATGACTATAAGGGTAAATGACAAAAGGGTTCTGTTAAATCCATCTCAGGAAACTATTGAACCAAATACCTAAAAGATCCGGATTGATCATTTTTTACCTTAATGAATAATATTACTCAGATTGTATATGGCAAGAAATTAACCCATGATGAAAATTGGATGGTTAGTAAAATCAATTGTTTTAACTGGAATGCTCTTTTTGATGGTATCTTTTTCATCTGCTCAGATAGATAGGGTTGAGCCTCCTAATTGGTGGCTTGGGTTCAAGAATGCCAGATTACAGCTAATGTTAAAAGGTAAGGGAATTGGAGCAACCACCCCGTCAATTCTATATAATGGAGTTAGCCTGGAAGCCTACCACAAGGCTGAAAGCCCTAATTATTTATTCTTGGATATTACTATTGGTGCAGATACTTCGCCCGGTCTAATGCAAATTTTGCTCACTACTGAAGGTGGAAATGAAATCTACTATTCATATCCTTTGAATAAAAGGGAAAGACAATCTGAGGAATTTTTGGGTTTTGATTCTTCAGATGTAATCTATTTAATTACTCCGGACCGTTTTGCCAATGGTGACCCTGAAATAAATATTGTCCCTGGACTTCTTGAAAAAACGATCAACAGGAAAGATGATTATGCTCGTCACGGAGGGGACATTCAAGGAATTATTAATCATTTAGACTATATAGCTTCTATGGGGTTTACTGCCATATGGCCCACTCCTTTATTGATTAACGATATGCCGCAGTCTTCTTACCATGGCTATGCAATGACTGATTTTTACAAGGTAGATCCACGCTTCGGAAATCTGAAGGACTATATTATGCTCTCAGAGAAAGCAACGAAAAATGGAATAAAATTAATCATGGACCAGGTTGCCAATCATTGCGGAGCTAATCATTGGTGGATGTCAGATTTACCGTTTCAGGATTGGGTAAATTTTCAATCTGATTATGAGGAAGGAGCAGAAGTGAAGGTTACGAACCACCGACGAACGGTAAATCAGGATCTTTACGCTTCAAAAGCCGATAAAGATCTAATGAATAATGGATGGTTTGTACCCTCAATGCCGGATTTAAACCAAAATAATCCTTTTATGGCCAACTATATTATTCAGAATAGTATTTGGTGGATAGAGACTTTGAAACTAGGGGGTATCAGGCAGGATACCTATCCTTATCCCGATAAGGAATTTATGTCCAGATGGGCCGGTAGTATAATGCACGAATATCCAAATTTCAATATAGTTGGAGAGGAATGGACTTATAACCCACTTTTGGTTCGCTATTGGCAACAGGGAGTAACCAATTCTGATGGTTACGAATCTAACCTAAAAACAACAATGGATTTTCCATTACAGCGTACATTAATTGAAGCACTAAATGAGGAAGAGAATTCGGATTCCGGATTGGTAAAATTGTATGAAGGACTTGCCAATGATTTTGCATATCACGATCCTTCTTCGATTTTATTTTTTGGAGATAATCATGACATGGATCGTCTTTTTACGCAGTTGAATGAAGATTTTATTAAAACCAAAATGGCACTGGCATTTATAATCTTCGCTCCCCGCATACCTCAAATTTATTATGGAACTGAAGTTTTACTCAGTAATAGTAATAATCCCGGAGACGATGGTCTTATCAGGTCTGATTTTCCGGGGGGATGGGAAAACGACAGTGTCAACGCTTTTATAGGTGAGGGCCTTAAAAGAGCAGAGAAAAAAATGCAGGAGTTTACAAGAAAATTACTGAACTATCGAAAAGGAAGTACGGCAATTCATATGGGCAAAACCACTCATTTTGCTCCAAAGGATGGGGTTTATGTCATTTTTAGGCAGAATGAGCATGAAAAAGTTATGCTGATACTAAATAAAAACGAGAAACCATATACCTTAAACCTGGAGCGTTTTAATGAAATGAATCTTATTGGTAATAGATTTAAAAATATACTTACCTCTGAAGAAGTTATATTGAAAAACGATTTGCAATTAAAAGATAACGGAGTACTAATATTCAGCAAAAAATCTAATTAACATGCAAAGGATCGTATTGGTTATATTAAGTTGCTTTGTTTTCATATTAGGGTGTGCTGAGGAAAAAGAACGGATAAATATTAAAAAAATGAAGAGCTTAAATCCATCAAATAAAAAAGTAGTTTATCAGGTATTTCCACGCTTATTTGGCAATACAAACACTACAAATAAACCATGGGGGACTATCCAGGAAAATGGGGTTGGTAAATTTTCTGATTTTACAGATAAGGCTTTACTGGAGATCAAAGATCTTGGAATAACTCATATATGGTATACCGGGGTGCCCCATCATGCGGTGGTGACAGATTATACCACATACAATATTACCAATGATGACCCTGATGTCGTGAAGGGCAGAGCGGGATCTCCCTATGCAGTTAAAGATTATTACAACGTTAATCCTGACCTGGCAGATGACCCCATTAATAGATTGGAGGAATTTAAATCCTTGATAGAGCGAACACACAAAGCCGGTTTAAAACTATTAATAGACATAGTTCCGAATCATGTTGCGCGAAAATATGAAGGTGGGTCAACACCGAAGGGAAAAGAACCATTTGGGGCAAAGGACGATACTACAATGGAATACCAAAAGGATAATAATTATTATTATATAACGGAAGAATCCTTTAAAGTACCGGCATGGCAAAACGGTTACTTACCTCTGGGAGGTGAAAAACACCCATTGGCAGATGGCAAATTTGATGAAAATCCTGCAAAATGGACAGGAAATGGTTCGCGTCTGGCTCAACCGAACATGAACGATTGGTATGAAACTGTGAAGATTAATTATGGGGTTCGGCCGGATGGCTCGTATGATTTTGAAACCTTACCTGAAGAATATACTCAAAAGGATTATAAAGCTCACTATGCATATTGGTCTGATAAGGAGATCCCGGATTCATGGATAAAATTTAAAGATATTGCCTTGTATTGGCTGGAGATGGGTGTGGATGGATTCCGTTTTGATATGGCTGAAATGGTACCTGTGGAATTCTGGAGCTATTTGAACTCCAATATTAAAATGAAAAATCCGGATGCTTTTCTTGTGGCTGAGGTTTATAATCCGGATTTATACCGCACTTATATTCATAAAGGCAAAATGGATTACTTATATGACAAGGTCGAATTCTACGATAGTCTTAAGCACATCATGCAGGGTCATGGATGGACAGACCATATACCCATAGTGCAAAAAGGAATGCAGGATATTGAACATCAGATGTTGCATTTTCTTGAGAATCACGATGAACAAAGAATTGCGAGTCCGGATTTTGCAGGTAGTGCAGAAAAGGGTAAACCCGCTATGGTAGTATCAGCCACTATAAGTACTTCACCAACTATGATCTATTTTGGTCAGGAAGTAGGGGAACCGGGAAGAGAGCAGGCGGGCTTTGGCAGTCCCACCCGAACATCCATATTCGATTATATTGGAGTTCCTCATCATCAGAGGTGGTTAAACAATAAAAAGTTTGATGGAGGTGAATTACTGCCTGAAGAAAAATCACTCCGGGACTTTTACAAACGGTTACTAAATTTTACAATTGGAAGTGAGGCATTAATGGGCAAGTACGCTGATATACATTATTACAACAAAGAGCATACTGAGAATTATAACTATAGGGTACTTTCATTTGTGAGATGGTCTGAAAACGAGAAGCTTGTTATCATTGCTAATTTTGATGCAGACCAATCCTATTCTTTTGAATTAAAAATCCCACAGGAAATAATTGGGGAATGGGAATTGAAAGCAGGCTCGTATAAGATGACGGAAGCCCTCTATGGTAAAACAAAACAAGTGCTAAATGTTAGTGATGGAATAGGTAGATTAACTGTGGAGATTGATCCATTAGAATCTTTTATATTTAAACTTTCCGATTAAATTATTAGAATTGAGGTAAGCCATGGGCCATTGCGGGCTTAAGGCCAAAAACTTGTTAAAATGTCTAGTCAATACGATATGGGATTTATCGATATAAAGTTAAATCATCCTATTTTTAATAGACATACATATTTAGATTATTCTACATATCATGTTGTACTTTTGAGCAAATAAAGGTTCAATTTGATGAGAAGATTTATACCAGTTATACTTATACTTTTTTTTATGAGTTGCAGCGAGAAAAGTAACACCCTATTTACCATAGGGCACAGGGGTGCGATGGGACACGAGACAGAAAATACCCTTGCCTCCATTCAGATAGCATTAGATCTGAATGTGGATATGATAGAAATAGATGTTTTTAAAATAAAAAGCGGTGAAATAGTTGTCTTTCACGACGAGAAAATTGACCGTTTAACAAATGGCAGCGGTGATATTGAAAGTTTGGATTTAGAAGCCCTTAAAAATTTGACCGTTGAGGGTAATCATAAAATCCCTCTGTTAAGCGAAGTTTTAGATGTAATAAATCATAAAGTGCCCTTGAATATTGAACTAAAAGGACCCGGCACATCTGAAGGTGTAATTCACATTATCAATACCTATATGGAGAACGAAGGCTGGGGTTTGGAAGATTTTCTGATCTCCAGTTTTAATTGGTTGGAGTTAGAAAACATGCGCAGTATTAATAAGGATATAGATATTGCGGTTCTAACAGAGGACAATCCTTTGGAGGCCATAAGCATTGCCAATGATCTAAATGCAGTGGCTATAAACCCCAATTACCTCAGTTTAACCCAGGAAAATGTTTCAGAAATTAAAAGTCAGGGTTTTAAAATTTTTACCTGGACTGTAAATGATAAAGAGCAAATTTCAAATATGAGAGAATTGGGTGTTGATGGTATTTTCACTAACTATCCAGAGCGGGTCAACTAATGTTTGATGTTATTGTAATAGGGGGAGGTGCTGCAGGGTTTTATTGCGCTATTCATATTGCAGAAGCAAATCCTAAATTAAAAATAGCAATTCTGGAGCGTGGAAAAGAGGTGCTGTCAAAAGTTAAGGTATCAGGTGGCGGCCGTTGTAATGTTACCCATGCAGAATTTGAACCTGCTTCATTGGTAAAAAATTACCCCAGGGGCGAAAAAGAACTTCTTGGCCCGTTTCACATTTATTCTACAGCTGATACCATACAGTTTTTTGAGAAACGCGGAATACATATAAAAACAGAATCGGATGGGAGAATGTTCCCAGCAAGTAACTCCTCCCAGACCATTATTGACTGTTTTCTTGGTGAAATTCAGAAATACGGTATTACTCTCCTCAAGAGTAGCTCAGTTATTAATATACTGTCACTAAAAGACACAAAATCTGGTAAAGAAACTTCATGGCAAGTACAATCAGTTAAAAAGGTTTATCAGTCAAAAAGAATTGTACTTACAACCGGGAGCAGTACTAAAATATGGAATTTGTTAGAACACCTCGGACATAACATTGTGGCACCTGTACCTTCTTTATTTACATTTAATATTAATGATAACAGAATATCGGGAATACCGGGGCTGAGTACTCATGCCAGGATTGAGATTTTACCCAGGCAGATGCTGGGGAAAGAGATCAATTCCAAATTTAAAAGCATAAAAAGGGGTGCTTCAAATTTGATTTCAGAAGGGCCTTTACTTATTACCCATTGGGGTCTGAGTGGCCCGGTTGTCTTAAAACTCTCAGCCAGGGCTGCAAGATTATTGAATGAATACAACTACAGGTTTAGGGTTAGGATAAATTGGATGCCCGATTATCATAAACAGGGGCTTTTATCTCTTTTTAATGAGATAAAACAGGTCGATCCTAAGAAGACCATTTACAAAACGAAAGCTATTGATATCCCGGCAAGATTGTGGGGCAAATTGGTAATTGCATCGGATATAGCCAAAGATTTAAAATGGGCTGATGTTTCCGGGAAGCAGCTTGACAGGCTCGGGCAATTTATAACGGCTTCAGAATTCAATGTAGAAGGTAAGAGTACATTTAAGGAAGAATTTGTAACAGCCGGCGGTGTGGATCTGAAAGAGGTAAATTTTAAGACTTTTGAGAGTAAAATACTTCCTGGCTGTTATTTTGCTGGTGAGGTATTAAATATAGATGCAGTTACCGGAGGCTTTAATTTTCAAAATGCATGGACCGGTGCTTATATCGCTGCTCAGGCGATTTCTAAGTCTTTATAGAAGACGTTAATTAAACCAGCGGAAATGCCAGGTAAAGAAAAGCCGCAAGTACTCCTCCCAATATGGGTCCAACTACCGGAATCCATGAATAGGACCAGTCATTTATACCTTTATTTTTTATAGGTAAGAGGGCGTGCATAATTCTTGGCCCCAGATCCCTTGCAGGGTTAATTGCATAACCTGTAGTGCCACCCAGAGATAGTCCAATTCCCCAAACGACAAAGGCAACTGGAATAGCCCCAAGAGAACCCAAACCAATTACAGTGTCTGACTCCACAATAGTGGCGTCCGTAAAAAAGAGAACTGCAAATACCAGAACAAATGTCCCCGTAATTTCCACCAGTAGGTTTGCAAAAGTATTTTTGATAGCCGGACTGGTGCTAAACACTACAAGTTTTAAACCTTGTTCCTCAGTTCGGTCAAAATGGTCTATGTAAATCAGCCATACTAATGTAGCACCCAGCATAGCTCCCAGAAATTGAGCCAGCAAGTAGGAGGGGACCATATCCCAGGGAAACTCTCCGGCAGCGGCCAAACTTATGCTAACAGCCGGATTTATATGCGCTCCGCTATATGGAGCAGCAACAACTACACCTACATAAACTCCTAAGGCCCAACCGGTTGTAATTACGATCCATCCGCCATTGTGTCCTTTAGTATCTTTTAGCACTACATTGGCGGTGACTCCGCATCCAAGTAGGACTAACAGAAATGTACCTATTATTTCAGCGATAAATGGTGTCATATATAATATTAGTTTTTACCTATTTTGCCCAAAATTCTAAAGCTTCAATGGCTTTGTACCAGCCATCAATCTGTTTGTTTATTGAAACCCGGTCTGTTGTTGGGTTAAAATGTACATCGGTTTGCCAAATCTCCTGAATTTGTTCCAGATTATCCCAGTAACCTATTGCCAGTCCAGCGAGGAAGGCAGCGCCCATCACCGTAGTTTCTACTATTTTAGGCCTTACAGTTACTGTATTTAATACATCTGCCTGAAATTGCATAAGCAAATTGTTGACTGTTGCACCTCCATCTACCCGTAACTCCTTAATAGATATCCCCGAATCTGCTTCCATAGCCTTTAAAATATCCATAGTCTGGAAGGCAATAGACTCCAGGGCAGCCCTGGCAATATGCGCATCTGTACTTCCGCGGGTCAGACCAAATATGGTGCCTTGTGCATGTTGATTCCAGTGTGGAGCTCCCAAACCTGCAAAAGCAGGGACAAAATATACCCCACCGGAATCCTCGACAGAACCCGCCAGTTGTTCCACTTCTTTAGATGTTTTAATGATTTTAAGACTATCTCTAAGCCACTGCACTACAGCCCCGGCAATAAATATACTTCCTTCAAGGACGTACTCAGTTTTACCATTTATTTGCCAGGCTACCGAAGTAAGAAGATTGTTTTTAGATACTATTGGTTTATCGCCAATGTTCATTAACATAAAACATCCGGTACCATATGTATTTTTTACCATACCTTTTTTTGTGCACATCTGCCCAAATAATGCGGCCTGCTGATCCCCGGCTATTCCGGAAATTTTAATTCTGGTGGCAAACAATCCCGGAGCAGTATGTCCGTAAACTTCACTTGACTGTTTTACTTTTGGCAACATGCTTCCAGGAATAGTAAATAATTCTAAAAGCTCATCATCCCATTCCAGCGTGTTGATATTAAATAAAAGTGTTCTGCAGGCATTGGTTACATCAGTCACATGTAATTCACCTTTGGTCATGTTCCAAATGAGCCAGGTATCTATTGTTCCCATGATTAAATCGCCAGCCTCGGCTCTTTCCCTTACTCCTTCAACATTGTCTAATATCCATTTGACTTTTGTGCCAGAGAAATAAGCATCAATTACGAGACCCGTTTTTTCGCGTATCCATTGAGATTTCCCTTCATTTTTTAAAAGGTCGCAATATTCGGCAGTTCTTTTGTCTTGCCAGACGATGGCATTATAAACGGGTTTTCCTGTTTTTTTATCCCAAACAACAACGGTTTCACGTTGATTCGTGATCCCTATTGCGGCTATATTCTTTGCTTCTAATCCTTTTTTAGTAACGGTTTCAGTGGCGATAGACACTTGTGTAGACCAAATTTCCATTGCATCATGCTCCACCCAACCCGGTTTGGGAAAATATTGTGCAAATTCTCTTTGCGAAGTGGAAATAATACTTCCTTTATTATCAAAAATTACTGCTCTACAGCTAGTGGTGCCTTGATCAAAAGCAAGGATATAGGTTTGCATACTATCGGAAGTGTGGATTTTATAGAATTAAAAATGAAAGGTAATAAATGTAATTGATTTATTACTTCGTAATTGCCTGACTTCAAATTACGGCACTTCAAGAAACCATAAAACATTATTAAAACTAATGAAACTGTTCAAAAGTTAGTTCATTTCCCAAATCTTATAATTTAAGATTGTAGCAAAGCAAACCCAGAGAAAATAAGGAATGAGGAGATATGCTGCCGTTCTGCTCACCACATTGAACCATTTGATGGTTAGTAAAATCAATGCCAGCAGAAACAGAATTACCAACAGTGCCCAGAAGGGATTTTTAAATCCAAAAAAAACGACACTCCAGAGGGCGTTAAATAATAACTGAAACCCAAAATTATATAATGCCGTTTTCACCCAAATATGATAAAATCCTTTTGCCCATACAAGACCGGCTGCTATCCCCATTAGAATATATAGGAGTATCCAAACCGGGCCAAAAATCCAATTTGGAGGATTAAAACTGGGTTTATTTAGTGTAAGGTACCAATCGTTTACTGAAGACTGAGTTGCAAACCCAGATAAAAAACCTATGACAAGACATATAGTTACTGAAATGGCAATATAGGTTAGCTTCTTTTTCAAAATTAGTTGATGTAAGTTATCTAAAATAGTAATTTATTTTAATAGAGGCTATTGTAAATCGGGTTAAAAACTATCTTTGTATAAATTGTTGTGTGCATGATCGAAAAAGACTTTATTCCTTCATCCTACAAGTATGAAAAGGAACAAGGTAGGGTACAGTGGAAAGCCCCAAGTAATATTGCATTAGTTAAGTACTGGGGTAAGAAGCAAAATCAATTACCGGCCAATGCCTCAGTAAGTTTTACACTGGATGTGTGCAGAACTATAACGTCTGTGACCTTTACTAAGCTTGATAAAACAAATAAGGAATTTTCATTTGATTTGCTTTTTGAAGGAAAACCCAGGGAAGATTTTAAACCCAAGATTGTAACATTTTTTGAGCGGATTGAAAAGTATATTCCTTTTCTTAGAAATTATCATTTCTCTATCAATACTTCCAACACCTTTCCACATAGCAGTGGCATTGCCTCTTCTGCTAGTGGTATGGCCGCTCTGGCTTTATGTCTAATGGATATAGAAAAACAAATGGCTTCCGAGATGGATCCGGATTTTTTTTATAAAAAAGCATCTTTTTTAGCGCGATTGGGATCGGGTAGTGCTTGTAGAAGTATTAAGGGTAATCTTGTTCAATGGGGGGATCACAACGAAATAATTGGGAGCACAAATCTATATGGAATACCCTATCCTTATCCTGTAGACGAGGTGTTTAAAAGTTATCAGGATACTATTCTACTGGTACATAAAGGGCAGAAAAGTGTTAGTAGTACAGTTGGCCATGACCTTATGCACGGCCACCCATTCGCTAATAATCGATTTGAACAGGCTCATGACAATCTAATACGTTTACGTTCAATATTCGCCGAAGGCAATCTGGATGATTTTATAGAAGTAGTTGAGAGTGAAGCACTCACTTTACATGCCATGATGATGACCAGTATTCCTTATTTTATCCTGATGAAACCTAATACGCTGAACATTATTGAGAAAATTTGGGAATTTCGGAGGGCTACAAAAAATCATCTTTGTTTTACCTTAGATGCCGGGGCCAATGTACATCTACTTTACCCAAATAATGAAAAAAATGAGGTCAATAAGTTTATTAAAGAGGAGCTTATTGTGTATTGTGAAAATGGGCAGTATATTTGCGACCGAATTGGATTTGGGGCCAAAAAAATGTAATTTGAACCATTATTAAGATTAATACACCCTATCTTAGAATAAAACTTAATTGAATTTAGATGAAAGGACCTCTTTTTTATTCAAAAATTTTACTTTTTGGTGAATACGGAATCATCAAGGATTCCAAAGGACTCTCTATTCCTTACAATTTCTTTAAGGGAGCCCTTAAGAAAGACGAGAATCTGTCTGAAACAGCTAAGAAGTCTAATGAAAGCCTGAAAAAATATTTTCATTATTTAACCGATTTACAAGCTCAGGAACCCAAGTTATTATCTTTTGATTTGGAGGCCATAAAGGCTGATGTAGATGCCGGGATGTATTTTGACAGCTCTATTCCCCAGGGTTATGGTATTGGAAGTAGTGGAGCTTTGGTGGCCGCAATTTATGACAAGTATTCTATTGAAAAAATCACTGTACTAGAAAATCTGACCAGGGAAAAATTACTAAAACTCAAAATGATTTTCGGTAAAATGGAATCATTTTTCCATGGTAAATCTTCTGGTCTGGATCCTTTAAATAGTTATCTCAGCTTACCTATTCTAATTAATTCGCAAGAAAATATAGAATCTACCAGTATACCATCCCAAAATATGAATGGGAAAGGTGCGGTCTTTTTATTGGATAGCGGGATTACCGGAGAAACGGCACCGATGGTGCAAATTTTTATGGAAAAGATGAAAAATGAAGGCTTCCGTAAGGTTTTAAAAGATGAGTTTATTAAACATACCGATGCCTGTGTTGAGGATTTTGTTAGTGGTAATGTGAAGTCACTTTTTGGGAATCTGAAGCAACTCTCGCATGTGGTTTTGGACCATTTTAAACCTATGATCCCCAAAGAATTTCATAAACTCTGGGAGCGTGGTATAGAAACAAATGATTACTACTTAAAATTATGCGGATCAGGAGGGGGCGGCTATATTTTAGGATTCACTCAGGATTTGGCAAAAGCAAGAACTGCTTTAAAAGACCATCATTTAGAAGTAGTATACAACTTCTAAGTCTCTAAAAATGCTTAGTAGAAAAAACAAACTCCTGCTATTAAAAGGGCTGAGTCTGTTTTCCATCATAAGGGGGTATAATGTCCTTATGATAACTCTGGCCCAGTATCTTGCGTCTATATATATACTTGCTCCGGACCTACCTTTACGTGAAGTGGTATTTGACCCAAATCTATTTGTGCTGGTATTGGCATCAGCTCTTGTAATATCCGGGGGCTATATCATTAACAGTTTTTACGACTCGGAGAAAGACCTAATCAATAGACCTCGAAAGAGTATGCTGGACCGATTAGTAAATCAACGTACTAAACTAAGCGCCTATTTTGTTTTTAACTTCCTTGCCGTTTTATTGGCCAGTTACGTATCCTTCCGGGCTGTACTATTCTTTTCTGCCTATGTATTTGGAATTTGGTTTTATTCACATAAATTAAAAAAAATACCCTTTGTTGGAAACATAGTCTCAGCCACATTAATAATTGCCCCTTTCTTTGCAATATTTGTGTATTATAGAAATTTGGATACAGTTATTTTTGTCCATGCTATTTTCCTATTTCTACTGGTTTTAGCCCGTGAAATGATTAAGGATATGGAGAATATTACAGGGGACCTGGCTCAAAATTATAAGACTATTCCCGTTTTATATGGCCCAGTCTATTCTAAGTTGGGGATTAGTTTCTTAATATTACTCACTTTGATACCTGCTTCTTTGTTAATCAATAAATTTAATGTGGGTTATATGAATATTTACTTTATTGCCTGTATTCTTTTTTTAATATTATTCCTGATTTTGCTTTGGAAATCCAGAACCAAGAGAGATTATATTTGGCTCCACAATATTCTTAAGTTTATAATTGTTGCCGGGGTTTTTAGTATATTATTAATTGATGTAGATCTCGTTCTAAACCGAATATTTTAATGCAGAATCTTCTAAGATTAGCTGTGGTACAAATTTACCCGGTATGGTTGGACAAAAAGGGCATCATTGCTAAAATAAAAGATACCATCCAAATCCCTTTACTACCTTTGCACAAAATTTAGAAAATGCGCAGACCGCAATCAAATAAGGATAAAAGTAAGACTCCGGGGAAAAGTAGAGAGTATACAAAAAAACCATTTTCCAAAGGACGTGTTCCATCAGGTCCTAAAAAGACCAAACCTGTTCCTTCAGACCCTGATTTAATAAGACTTAATCGCTATGTTGCCAATGCAGGAGTTTGCTCCAGGAGAGAAGCGGATACTTACATAGAAGCAGGAAATGTAACGGTTAACGGAAAGACTATTACTGAAATGGGACACAAAGTTAAACTCACTGATATTGTTAAGTTTGACGGACGATTACTCAATCCACAAAAAAAGGAATATGTGCTTTTAAATAAACCCAAGAATTTTATCACCACTACAAGCGATGAAAGGGGGAGAAGAACGGTAATGGAATTAATTTCCAAAGCTTCAAAATCGAGATTGGTACCAGTTGGGCGGCTTGACAAGAATACTACGGGGCTCTTACTATTTACCAATGACGGGGATCTTGCAAAAAAACTTACGCACCCGAGACATGGCATCCGCAAGATTTATCATGTTGAATTGAACAAAAACCTTAGGGCGGAGGATTTAAAAAAAATACAAGCAGGAATTACTTTAGATGACGGTCCGATCAAGGTTGATGAAGTAAGTTATATAAACAATTCTCCCAAACGCGAAGTAGGATTAGAAATACACAGTGGCAGAAACAGGATAGTCCGGCGTATTTTTGAACATCTCGAATATGACGTAAAAAAATTGGATCGTGTGATTTTTGCGGGACTAACTAAAAAGGACCTTCCCCGGGGACATTGGAGACATTTAACCAAGCAGGAAGTAATTAATTTAGGGATGAACCAATAATTTAGGCTTGCGACTCTAATGTTTTACCAAGATTATCCCTAACTGCAATCCAGAAAGCATTAAAAGAGGGGTTTGGGTGAGTGGATGAATCCGCCTTTTCTTTATAAGAATCTATCAATAGCCTGAAATAGTTGATTTGGTCATTGTCGCCAAAAAAATCGGCATAAGCCATTTCCCAATCCTTAAATTCCCGGGAATCTGCAACGCCATAAGCCAATAAGGTAACTTCCTTATGCCGCTTATCCACTTTGATCTTATCAAAAAGAGTAAGAACCTTTACTTGATTACCTTCAAGATACTGAATAAATTCTCCTTCATAATACAATAAACAACCTGTTATATTATCACGTAAATTATTTTCTCTTGCCATATCAAGCAACTCATTTACATCAACTTGCTTAAAAGTAGTTAAGGCAATGGATCTATAAACAAGACAAAACATGATAAATTGGATATCAGAAAAAGGATATGCACTAAAGATAAAATAATTAATGTTTAAGTCTAAATCAGAGATTGATTAATTAAATAACTAACATGAAAATTATGTCTTCATTTTGGCCTTTATCTTATCCAGGCACAAATTACCCAGGCTCCCTTGGTGAGTGTGTTTTATTTGCTTTTCAGGTTTAAAGGACCCTGCTTCAATTTCAGCTCCTATTTGCTTATAGGCATCACGGAAAGGTATTCCACTTAGAACGAGCTTATTTAGTGTATCTACACTAAACAGATAATCGTATTTAGGATCATCCAGAATAGTGAAATTCACCTTAATATCTTTTAAACTAAAAGTCATCATTTCCAAACAGGACTTTATTTCCTGAATAGCCGGAATTATTAGTGCTTTTACCAATTGAAGGTCCCTGTGATAGCCACTGGGTAAATTAGTCGTGATAAGAGTAATCTGGTTAGGGATGGCCTGCAAGCTGTTACATTTTGCCCTGATAAGCTCAAAGACATCTGGATTTTTTTTATGAGGCATAATACTGCTGCCTGTTGTTAGCGCATCCGGAAAAGATATAAAGTTGAAATTCTGACTCATATAGAGACAAATATCCATTGACAATTTAGACAGAGTACCGGCAATTCCTGAGATGCCAAATGCAGTAGCTTTCTCCACTTTTCCTCGCCCCATTTGGGCAGCCACGACGTTGTATTTTAAATCGGCAAATCCCATTTCCGTAGTCGTATAAGAACGATCAATAGGAAAAGAACTTCCGTAACCGGCCGCACTTCCAAGTGGATTCTGATCAGCGATTTTGTAAGCTGCCTCTATAAGGTAAAGATCATCGACAAGACTTTCTGCATAGGCTGAAAACCACAATCCAAATGAAGAAGGCATAGCAATTTGCAAATGGGTATATCCGGGTAATAATTTTTCTTTATATTTTTCAGCAAGTTCAATTAGCAATTGAAACAGTTCTTTAGTCTGGTGTTTTATTTCAGATAATTCTTCCTTTAGATATAATTGCATGGCCACCAAAACCTGGTCATTCCTGGAACGTGCCGTATGAATTTTTTTTCCTGTATCACCAAGTTTTTCGGTTAGAATAAATTCTATTTTAGAATGAACATCCTCAAAAGTATCTTCAATGATAAACGTTCCTTCTTTAATACTCAGGGCTATATTTTCCAGTTCGCGGACCAGTTCGAGTGTTTCCTCATTTGTCAATAAGCCAATTTTACCTAACATTTTCGCATGGGCCATGGAGGCTATTACATCATACTTAGCAAGAACCAAATCTAATTCCCTATCATTGCCCACTGTAAAATGATCAATTTTTTTATCTGTGCTGTATCCTTTATCCCAAAGTTTCATTGCTTTTAATTTTAGTGGTTTCTCTTAAGTAAGGCTGTTTAAATGTAATTAGTTTATTAAAAACCCATCGAGAATTTTAATGTATAGATTAATTCCTTCTTCAATTTCCTTAATATAAATAAACTCATCAGCAGTATGCGAACGCGTGCTATCCCCGGGCCCTAATTTTAATGAGGGGCAGCTAAGTGACGCCTGGTCTGAAAGAGTAGGAGAGCCATAAGTGCTTCTTCCTAGTGTAATCCCCGCAGTTACCAAAGGATGATTCTTGTCTATGGAAGAAGAGTTTAATCTTAATGATCTGGCTTTTAGCTCACAAGGAGCTTCCAAAGATAATAGATCGGCAATTTCCTTATTATTGTAGCGATCATTAACACGCACATCAATTACCAGATGAACTTTAGCTGGGACCACATTATGTTGGCTACCGGCATTTATTTGGGTAACTGTCAATTTAACTTCACCCAGGACGTCTGATGTTTTAGGAAATGTATAATTCTTAAACCATTCCAACACTTCGATAGT
>RCNE010000466.1_pt1 | contig 32591 bp, 32 predicted proteins | sample 2041361 | NCBI WGS metagenome assembly RCNE01 (sample SAMN09708229, study PRJNA481090) | Marine sediment metagenome, whole genome shotgun sequencing project. | reverse complement strand
ACATCGAATTCGTCCGCAACGCCATGGCGACGATCTCCGATCAGCTCGAGCTTCCTCCAGCGGAGTAGCCGTCACAACCACGAAGGCACAAAGTCACAAAGATCTCACGAAGACATCGAGAGGTTGATCGGCCTATGGCCGTCCAACCTCTCGACCTTTGTGTATGACTTGGTGTCTTTGTGCCTTCGTGGTTTCTGCGATGATCGGCCTGGTCTTGAAGGCTACGCCGGTGGCTCGATGACTTCGAGCCCGCCCATGTAGGGGCGGAGAACCTCGGGGACGACAACTGAACCGTCGGCCTGCTGGTAGTTCTCGAGCACCGCAACCATGGTGCGGCCGACGGCGAGGCCGGACCCGTTGATGGTGTGAAGCAGACGCGCCCTGCCGCCCTCGCTGGGGCGGTAGCGGAGCTTGGCCCGCCGCGCCTGGAAGTCGGTGAAGCTCGAACAGGAGGAAATCTCACGATAGGCCGCCTGCCCGGGCAACCAGACCTCGAGATCGGTGGTCCGAGCGGCGGAGAAGCCGAGATCGCCGGTGCAAAGGCTGACCACCCGATACGGCAGGTCGAGGCCCTGAAGGACGGCCTCGGCGTGACCCGTGAGCTCGGTGAGGGCTTCGGCGGATCGCTCCGGATGGGTCAGCTGAACCAATTCGACCTTGTTGAACTGGTGGAGTCGGATGAGGCCGCGGACATCTTTGCCGTAGGAGCCGGCCTCGGCGCGGAAACAGGGCGTGAAAGCGCAATATTTGGCGGGCAGTTGCTCTTCGTCGAGCACCTCGCCACGGTGGAGGTTGGTGAGCTGAACCTCGGCGGTGGGTGAGAGATAGAAATCGGTGGATTCGAGATGGAAGAGATCATCGGCAAACTTGGGGAGCTGGCCGGTGCTTTCAAGGGACACGGAGTTGACCACCGCCGGCGGCAGGATCTCGGTGTAACCGTGCTTACGGGTGTGGAGATCGAGCATATAGCTCGTCAGAGCGCGTTCCAAAGCTGCACCCGCGCCTCGCAGGACGGCGAAGCGGCCGCCGGCGATGGTGACGGCGCGCTCGAAGTCGATGATTCCGAGGGACGGACCGAGATCCCAGTGGGCCTGGGGTTCGAAATCGTTTTCCGGTGGCGTGCCCCACCGGCGCTCCTCCCGGTTTGCCGATTCGTCCGCGCCCTCGGGGACGCTGTCGGCGGGGATGTTAGGAAAGGCCATTTCGAGAGCGCAGAGTTCCTCTTCGAGGCCTCTCGTCTGGTCCTCGATGGAGGAGATTTCCTCACCGATGGAGCTCATCTCCGCTTTCCTGGTTTCGGCCTCGTTCCGCTTGCCATCGCGAAAGAGCATCCCGATTTCTTTGGATCCGGAATTGCGCTTGGCTTTCAGTTCTTCGAGACGCACCAGAAGCTCGCGCCACCGCTGATCGACCTCGAGGAGTCGATCCAGCGGCGCTTCGGTTCGGCGCAGCTCGAGCATCCGCCGCACCCGTTCCGGATCGCTACGATACAAATCGCGAGAGAGCATTCGTTCCTCCGGTTGGCGATCCTACCTCAATTCACCCGAGTTGCTTTGCCATGGCAATGCAACCCGGGTGAATTGAGGGGATGAGGAATCGGTTTCGCAGCTTTGCTGCTCGAGATTCGAATCAGCTTTCTGATGAACCGAGGGGCACATAGATCTGTGTTCCCCGACGGCAGCGAACGATCTGATCGACCAGGGCGTCGAAATCTGCCGGTGTGTTGACGAAGTCGATGTCATCGGTGTTGATCACCAGCAGCGGCGTCTCGTGGTAGTGAAAGAAATAGTAGGAGTACGCTTCGCCGAGTCGCTCGAGGTAGTCCGGGTCGATCGCGGATTCGAAGTCGCGCGCCCGCTTCTTGATCCTTCCGAGCAGGACCGGCAACGAAGCCTGCATGTAGATGACGAGGTCCGGGGTCGGGACCTCCTGATCGAGAACCGGGAAGAGCTTCTCGTAGATCCGCAGATCGGTGTCATCGAGGTTGAGATAGGCGAAGATCCGGTCCTTGGGGAAGCTGTAGTCCGCGACCACCAGGCGCTGGAAGAGATTCATCTGGGCGATCTCACGCTGTTGCTGAAACCGCGACAGGAGGAAGTACATCTGAACCTGGAAGGCGGCTCCCGCGCGGCCTTCGTAGAAAGCAGGGAGGAACGGATTGGTGATGTCCTCGAGGACCATCACACCCTCGAAACGCTCCGCCAGGAGTTGAACCAACGAGGTCTTCCCGACCCCGATGGGACCCTCGATGGCGATGTGACGAAATGGAAGCTTGCGGATGCTCATGCCCGGTGCATCTTAGTACAGCACTTGACGGGCCCTCAAGCAACCAGCTTGGCGATGATGAAGAGGGAACACATCACGACCGACAACAGACCGTTGGCGGTGAAGAACGCCGCGTCGACCGCGCTGAGATCGTCGGCACGGACCAAGCGGTGCTGCCACCCCATGAGGAACGCCGCCGCCATCACGGCGGCGAAACGGAGCCAACCGCCCCCGGCGGCTGCGGCGAAGCTGGCGAAGCCCGAGAGAGCGAGGACATGAAAGACCCTGGCGATCCACAGCGCAACCCGAGGACCAAAGGTGACGGGAATCGAATGCAGACCGTGTGACCGGTCGAAAGATTCATCCTGAAGCGAGTAGATGGTGTCGAATCCGGCGACCCAGAGCATCACCGCCGCGCCCAATACCAACGGCGGCGCCGCGATGGCACCGGTCACCGCGATCCAGGCGCCGATAGGTGCGATGCCGAGGGAGAATCCGAGCCACATGTGCGCCGCTGCGGTCCATCTCTTGGCGAATGAATAGCCGAGAAGAACCGCCAGGGTCGGAATGGCGAGCACGAGACAGAGTCGGTTGAGCATCGCGGCCGCGCCGACAAAAGCGAGCGCGGCGATGACGGTGACGCTCAGGGCGAAGCGGCGGCTGAGACGGCCCGCCGGAAGCGACCGATTGGCGGTGCGGGGATTGACGGCGTCGAGTCCATGATCGGCGAGCCGGTTGAAGCTCATGGCCGCGGTCCGGGCGCTGATCATGGCGATGATGACCCAAGCCCAGGTCGATGCAGTTGGCCAGCCGTCTCCGGCGGCCGTGATCAGAGACATAAGGGCGAAGGGCAGAGCGAAGACAGAGTGTTTGAAGGCGATCATCTCGGCGGCCTCACCGAGATCACCGAGGAGGCGGTGATCGGCCGACACCTTCGATGACTCCGAATCCGCGGCACCGCCTTCGGGCGTCCTCGTGTCCGGATCGGGGGAGACTTCGCGCATCGCGGGAGTATAACCCGCACCCACTCGCCGGAGTCGGCGACTTTGAATCGCACCCGCATTGATCTGTCCACCGGCGGCGGGGGGGTGGAAGTTATTTTGTCACTGACAAAATTTCCTCCCCCCTGTCGGGGTTGGTTCTTGACCGAAGTTGTAAGAATTTCTTGTCAGTTTCCAGAAATGGAGACCTTTGGGTGGTCCAACGTAAACACCGTATTTAAATGACTTCGATGATTCTGACTGAGTTGGCACGAATCTCGCCATGTCTTGGGCACATCACTCAAGGAGGTGCCCATGCAGAAAACCCCGTAGGCAGGTAACGCGGCCGGTCGCAATACATCAACCCAAAAAAAGGAGATAGACAATGATCCAAAGAACCGCAGTTCTGTTTTTCGCTCTGATCCTTGCCGTTTCGTCGCTGGCCATGGCGGCCGACGACGCCGCAACCGGGGTCGTCAACATCAACTCCGCCGGCACTGAGCAGCTCCAGTTGCTGCCGAGGGTCGGTCCCGCGCTGGCCAATCGCATCATCGAGTTTCGCGAAACGAACGGTCTCTTCAAAAGCGTCGATGAACTCGTCGCGGTCAAGGGAATCGGGGAGACTTCGCTCACCAAACTCGTACCCTTTGTCACCACCTCGGGAGCAACCACCTTGGATTCAAAGGTGAGGCTCCCGCGTTCGTCCGGCAGCGGCTCACCCGCCGCGGGCTGATCTCAAACCAACCACAGCGTGGACGGGATGCGGCCCTTCGGGGCCGCGTTTTTTCCAAAAGGTATTCCGGAGTTGGAGGAATGCATGACGAAGAGGAGATGGACGTGGAGAGCAGTCCGGAGACAACTGGGGATCTCGACCACCGAGCTCGTGGCGGTGATCGCAGTGAGTGGTCTACTGATGAGTGTCGGGGCCTCCTCGCTCAATGACGCAAAACGGTGTGCGGCCATGACCAGGTCGGTCGCCCAGGTTCACGGTCTGCTTGTGCGGTGCCGGGCGGTCGCGGTTTTGCGAAGCAGGCGGTGTGCCGTCGTCTTCGACCGACAAGCCGACGGTAGGTGGCGCTGCTTTGTTGCCGAGGACGGCGACGGAGATGGGGTTCGTCGAGTCGATATTTCGAACGGTACGGATCTCGTGGTGGGCAGGGTGATCGTCATCGACGCCGGGGGGGCCGGTCCGGGGATACTGGGGGATGGGTCGGTGCCGGATCCCACCGGGAGGGGCCGCCTTCGGGGCGATCTCGGGGATCCGATCCGCGCCGGTCTGGGAAACTTGATCACCTTCTCCTCCCACGGGACCGCGACTCCGTCATCGGTGTACTTCACCGACAATTCCCGGCGAATGGTGGTGCTTCGAATCTACGGTGGGACCGGGCGGATCAACCGTCTTTCCTGGCAACGCGGCTGGAGTCAGTGGAAGCAGGGTTGATCGATGGATGTTTGGGGTGAGTCAGACCCGAGCCGCGCGAAACTCATCGACTACCACTTCTCCCGGTTCGGTGGTGACATCGCCGAGAAGGACCGAGCGCAGGACGCGGGTGCCTGGAGAAACCGTTGCGCCCTCGGCGATGACGGATTCTGCAACCACCGAATCTTCCGCGATCCGAGCACCGCGACCGATGAGAGCGGAACCGATCGAGGCCGAGGGGTGAACATCGGCGGATGGATGGATCACCGCGGCTCCACCGTTGAGTCGTCCGAGCGCCGCCGCGAGATAATCTGAAGGGTTTCCGATCTCGCGCCAGTGGCCGGACACCACGACACCACCGAGGCGACTGGTGGCCAGCGCCGGTCGCCAAAGGCACTCTGGGATTGCCCCGGGCAGTGCGGTGAGGCCGTTCAAAGCCTCACGTGCGACAAGCATCACACCGGGGTAGAGAAACGGAACCTCGTTCGAGTCGGGCTGGCCCGGTTTCTTGATGCAGTCAACCAACCCGGCCGGATCGAGGATCACCCGCGACCAACGGAGCGGATCGAGATGAGGCAGAAGAGCCAGGCTGACGAGATCTCCGAATCGTGCCATTCGATCGAGGAGCGGATCCAGATTCAGGTTGAGCCGCCCGTCACCGTTGATGATCAGGACGGGTCCCCGCTCGCCGAGAAGGCCGCGATCTCGAGCCAGGGCGATGCCACCGGCGGTGTCCATGAGCTCCGGCTCTCGAGACACCGCGATCTCGATGCCGAGATCGATGTCGGCAAGCGCGCGTTCCATGGCTTCGGCCAGGTGCCAGGTGTTGACCACCAGCCGCTCGGTTCCGACGGCGGTGGCGAGGCGCAGCGCCGAAGCCACGACCGGCTCGTCGAGCAGGGGCAGGGCCGGTTTTGGCAGGACACGAGACAGCGGCTGCATTCGTTCGCCGCGGCCGGCGGCCAGCACCATCGCCGCGGCGAGCTTCACGAGGTGAAGACCATGTCGCGCCCCAAACCCGGGTGCCGACGGCGATGATCCCGCCAGAGGCTGATGTACGACTTCGTCACCGCCCGATCTGGGTCAAGGCCAAGCTGTTTGGCAGCCGCCTCGAGGGAGTCGGTTGGACCCTCGAGCTCGACGAAGTCTCCCATGGGCGTGTGGTCGAGTTCGACCCGCACCTCGTCGAGACGCCAACTCTCTCGCTTTTTCTCGTACCGCATTGCCGGTGCGTAGCCGAGGGCGTGCAGGAGCTCTGAGATACGTTCGCTCGAGGAGATTTCGAGCTCGATTTCGCGCCGCTGTTTGACCGCGCCGTCATAGGTCGCCGGACCCTTAAAGGTCAGCACATGTCGGGGGCCGACCCGCCGGACCCGCAACACCTGGCCGCTCGTGGCCAATCGGCCCGAGGCGGTGTCGAAGAGGATGTTGACCTCGTGTTCAGCGGCGTTGAGTTGCTCGGCCTCGGTTGTGGCGAGGCAACGCCGGATCTCATCCAGATCGTCAACTGGGATCTTGAGTTCACATTCGATCACCCGGTCAGCTTAGCCGGTCGGACTCGACGGGCCAAGTGATCCGAGACCCGATCTGTGGTGACGGCAAAAAGCTGTGTACCATGGCGGTATGGAGCATGTTGTTTTTGGAACCGCGGGCCACATCGATCACGGCAAGACGACCCTCGTAAAAGCCCTGACCGGGACCGATTGCGATCGATTGCCCGAAGAACGTGATCGAGGAATCACCATCGACCTCGGGTTTGCCCAGGTCGAGGCCGATGGCATGCAGCTCCACTTTGTCGATGTCCCGGGCCACGAACGTCTGGTTCACACCATGATTGCCGGCGCCTCCGGGATCGACCTCGCCCTGCTCGTGGTTGCTGCGGATGAGGGGATCATGCCCCAGACCCGCGAACATCTCGAGGTGATCCGACTCATGGGTGTCCCGGGCGGAGCCGTGGCCCTGACCAAGATCGACTCCGTGGACGAGGAACTGGCCGAACTCGCCGCCGAAGAGCTCAGGGAGTACCTTGCCTCGACGCCGTTCGCCGATGCCCCGGTCGTGCCGGTGTCCGCAGTCTCGGGCCGAGGCCTCGACGAGCTTCGCGACGTGTTGATCTCCCAGGCGCGTTCGGCTCGCCCCCGGCAGATGGATGACCGGCCGTTTCGCGAAGCTGTGGATCGGGTCTTCAGTCTGACCGGGGCAGGGACAGTGGTGACCGGAACCTCATTGTGGGGACGCCTCAAGGTCGGCTCGGAAGTGATGATCATGCCCGGCGGGGACCGCTCGAGGGTACGCCGGCTCCACGTCCACGGGTCGGAACGCGAGGCGGTGGAAGCGGGCGAACGCGTCGCCATGAACCTGGTCGGTCTCGGACGTGACGAGGTCGAGCGCGGGCAGCAGGTGATGGCGGTCGGTGACTGGCAACCGACCCGGATGGTGACGCTCCGGCTCGAACTCCTCACTTCGGCGCCGCATCCCCTTGGAGAAGGGGATGAACTCGAGTTGCACGCCTTTGCCGATCGGGTGCCCGCTCGGATCGATCGACTCTCACGATCCGCGTTGGCGCCGGGGGAATCCGCAGCCGCCCAGATCAGTTTGAGCGAACCCATGCAGCTCTTTCCCGGTGATCGGGTTGTGCTCCGCCGGCCGGCTCCGGTCAACACCTTTGCCGGTGGAATCGTCCTCGATGCCCAACTGAGGCGTTGGCGGCGTCGTGACCGAGCGGGGCTCGAGAACCTGCCTTCATCCCGGCGAGGCGCGTGGCCGGATCTGCTCGGCTGGTGGATCGACCAGGCCGGCCTCGAGGGCGCCACCGCGCATCGCCTGGCCGTCCGGCTGGGGGTTTTGGATGGCGCCGTAGAAGCCCCCATCGGGCGTCTACTCGAAGGTGGGACCGTGGTTGCACTGCCGACTCAACCCGCGACGCTTGTCGGGACGGCGCATCTTGACGGTCTGACCGAGGAAGCTACAACAGAGCTCGAAAACCGGTTCAAGGGCGTCGAGGTGTCGGCCGGGATTCCGACCCGCGATTTTGCGGCGGCCCTGCTGCCGAAGAGGGCTCGAGATCTCGCGGGCCCCTATCTCGAGGAGCTTCGGCAGAGGGGCGTACTCGAACTCTCCGAGGGCCGGGTCGTTCCGCCCGGCAGCGACCGCCACATGTCGGCCCTGGGCGAGGAACTCGCCCGGCGGGTGGAGGTCTTGTATCGAGAGAAGGCCTTTGACGCCCCCGGGCCGGGAGAGGCCGCGACCGAACTCGATTCGAGGCCGGCGACGGTGGAGGGCATCTGTACCTTCCTCGTCCAGCGCGGCCGGCTGGTGCGCCTCGATGGGAAGTTCCTGATCCATCGAGCGGTGCTCGACGAAGTTGCGCGCAAGGTACGGGAATGGGACTGCGAGACCTTCGACGTAGGCGAGTTCAAGCAGCGGTTCGGGCTTACTCGAAAGCTGGCGATTCCGGTGCTCGAATGGCTGGATTCCGAGCGGGTAACGGTCCGGATGGGCAATCGGCGCAAGATCATCAGACGATCCTAGATTCCGGTGGCCCCGTTCCTCATGGTTCGGTGTTGGGTGGTTCGAAGCTTCGGTTCCGGATGAGGTTCACACCGGTTGAATCGAGGGATGAGATCTTGAGCTGCGCCCGCGCCGAATACACCACCCACGCTTCGTGCGGAGCGCCATCCAGCAGGGCGGGATCGAGTCGCCACGTGGCGAGAAAGGCCGAGAGCCACCTGTGAAGCCCGGATTCGATGTTGAGCGGCACGAAACGATCGCACCTCCCACCCGAGGTGATGTGTACCAGCGCGCGGACCGAAATATCGGCGTCTTGGGTGGGGGCCTTCACCTTCAGCCTGCGAGGCGACGCGAAGGTCGTCAACGAACTCTGGGGTTCGTAGGGGGCGCGCAGGAGAAGACCCGAAGGCGCCGCTTGCAGCGGCGTTGTCGGCACCGGTGGGGCCGTGGGATCGGGGAACTCGAAGGTCGGGCCGCCGATGCTGGTTTCTTTGATCCGGCCAACGATGTTGAGGCCCAGGACAACCCACGATCCCACCGTCCCGTCGCCGGTCTTTGCCGGGTCGAACCGGACACTCTTGAGCTCGTCGAGGATGGTTTGGGTCATCCCGGGGAAAGGAAGTTCGAGCGGGACGCCACCGAGACAATCACCCTTGGGGTTGACATAGGCGGCGACAACGGCCGTTCCCTGGACATCGAGCTTCTTCGGTGGGGTGGATGTGAGAAGCCGTGGTGGTTGGTCGACGGCGATTGCAAAAGGATTCGAGGACTCGAGGGCGACGATGGGCACCGGGAGGTCGACCGTGACCGCGATCCGTTGCTGCCACGCGCGAGGAGCTCCGCTTTGGGCGTACGTTCCGGGTGCGAGGCACAGCAGGAGGATCGCACTGGTGAATGAGGCGAACTTCATAGGCTAATCCTATCATGTGTCCCTTGCGAGGATCAGTCCCGCCGTATTGGTGATTGGGTCCAACGAGCGTAGACTCTGTGACCATGAGTGGGTTCAGCCCGTACTTCGCACCAGCTGTCGACTGTGGCCGACGATGCAGCCAACAAGGACGTGCTTTCTCCCCCTGGGGTGCTCACCCAGGAGCGATAGCGGAGAGACGCAAGCCTTGTAGCGGTGCCAGCGAATGTACCGCAGAGTATGCCTCCGCGTCCCGAGTTGAGAAACCCCGCCCGGCCACGATGCCTCGTCGCCCTCGTTACCAAACCTGGTGAGAAGTGCGGACTAGAGGAATCGACCGCGAGCCGGACTGGAAGCACTCGGGTGTGATTTGCTGGTTCATTTCCCCTCATGGTTTTGGCCACGCGGCACGCGCCTGCTCGGTCATCGCCGACGTCACTCGGTTGTGTGGCGGGATCCGTCACCACGTATTCACGACCGTGCCGCCGGCCTTTTTCGATGATTCGCTGGCAGGGGTCGCCTTTGAATACCACCGCCTCGAGTGCGATATCGGGATGGTCCAGCGCACTCCGTTCATTGAAGACGTCGATGCGACGATCCGCGCTCTCGAACGCCTCCCTCTGGATGGAGGTCCGGTGTTCGAGCGCATAGCTTCCGAGGTTTCGGCGACCGGGTGTCAACTGATCATCAGCGACATCGCCCCCCTGGGTCTGGCGGTTGCCGACCGTCTGTCCCTCCCGGGCGTACTCATCGAGAACTTCACCTGGGATTGGATCTACGGCGCCTATGGCGACCCCCGTTTGGATGGGTTCAGCCAACGGCTGGCCACAATCTTCGGCTCGGCTGCGGTCAGGATCCAAACTGAGCCAATCTGTTTACCGGTTCACGGTGCTCACAGGGTACCGCCGGTGAGCCGAAGACCGCGGCTCGGCCGGCACGAGCTACGAAGCATGCTGGGGATCGCCACCGATGATCGGTTGGTCCTGCTGAGCGTCGGCGGACTCGAGAGCCTTTCGATCGGTCGTGGGTTTCGACCGCCGGCAGGGACGATCCTGGTGGCTCCCGGCGGTGGCGACGGGATCGAATCTGAAGGAAATCTGATCTGGATTCCGACCATGGGAGGGCCTTATCACCCGGATCTCGTGGCGGCGAGCGATCTCGTGGTCGCCAAGCTCGGCTACAGCACCGTCGCCGAGGTCTACCACGCCGGGACGGCGTTGGCCTTCCTTCGCCGCCCGATCTTTCCTGAGAGCCCCATTCTCGAGGGTTTTGTCCGGGAGCAGATTCCTTCGGCCGCCCTGGCGGAGAACTGGCTCGAGAATCCTTCGACAACACGGATCCTCGAAGAGCTTCTCGATACCCCTCGATCGACGGACCCTCGACCCAACGGAGCTGCAGCGTCAGCCGAACTGATCCTGAACGCTCTTCAACAACAATTCTGAGGCCCGGTTCGTCGAGGGCGAACCGGGCCTCAGAATTGAAGGGGAGCCCACCATGGAACCCAGGCTACCTGCGGCACTCGCCGTATCCTCCTTAGTGCTGCTCCCTTCCGGGTCTGACACGGTTCGAAGGGCGACAATGCACAGGGCCCGGGCTCCAGGGTGGGCTCCCTGCGGGCGGAGAGGGCGGGATTCGAACCCGCGGTGGAGTTACCCCCACACACGCTTTCCAAGCGTGCTCCTTCGGCCACTCGGACACCTCTCCAGTTCATTTTTCTGTCATGGCGGAGAGGAAGGGATTCGAACCCTTGGACCCCGTGAAGGGTCAACGGTTTTCGAGACCGCCCCGATCGACCACTCTGGCACCTCTCCGCACGGGGATCGGCATTTTACGCTCTTCGTCGTTTTTTGGCAAAGAAGACTTCGAGAAGGTCGCGACCGGCCGCAGCCTCCAACCCGCCTCGGTTGACAACCGGTGGTCCGAGACGGCGATCCTCGGCCAGGTCGATCACCGATCCACACGCACCGGCTTTGGGATCATCGGCCCCCCAGATCACCAGTCCGAGGCGCGCCTGGCGACAGGTCGTGATACACATGGGACAGGGCTCGAGGGTCACATAGAGGGCGCAGTCCTCGAGCCGGAAATCGCCGGTGAATGCCGCTGCCTGGCGAATGGCCAGAACCTCGGCGTGCGCCGTAGGGTCGTCGAGTTCGCGCCGGCGATTGCCGGCCCGACCGATGACCTCGCCCTCACGAACGACCACGGCGCCGACTGGAACCTCATCGCGATCCGCCGCCGCCGATGCCTCGGCCAGAGCGGTCTTCATGAAACGTCGGTCCTCGTCATCAAAAACCCAGTCGGGAAGCATCTCCTTAAAATAGCATCGTGTCGGCTGAGGGATCAATGAAGATTCAGCAGGTCCTCCACAACTCTTCTCGAATAAAAAACACCCGGGGGCGGTATCCCGCCACCGGGTGTGTTGCGTTATTGATGATCGGCGCTATTTGGCTTCGACCCAGTCCCCGATGTAAACCGATGCCCAGCCTCTGGTGAGGATGGCGGTGGAGTAGTGCTCCTCGACGGTGAGGAGACCCAGATCTCCGAGGACCAGACGAGGCATGCCTTTGACGGGGTTGTCCCTGAAGATGGTTGCGAACTGGCCGGGGTAGACTCCATCGGCGGCGCCGAGATCGATAAAGACCAACCAGCCACCACCGATTTCGAGCTGGTCGTCACGGGTGTAGGTGATCCGCCCGATGGGTTTTCCGTTCGGTAAATCGCAGCGGTCACTCGGATCGAGATCGATCACGAGGGGAACCGGAATCGGTCGGAACGGCTGCAGGACATTTCCGATATCGATGGGATCGCAGGCATAGGTGATTTCGGCGATGGCGGAATTCTCCTGCGCGCACAGAACCTTGATCTGGCCGATCTTGCTGTAGACAATGCCGAGCGTTTCGTTGGTGTAGACATTGCCGAGCTTGGGATCGTTGACGAGACGCTTGAGCGGACGGATCCGAGTGAGAACAAAGAAGCGGTCGCCCGCGGCGACGCCCTGCTCGACCCCACCGTCGATATAGACGATGTCGCCTTCAGAGAACGAGTCCTGAAAATTGATCCGTTCGGCCGAGGTGATGGTGAAGGGGTAGACCGACTCGTCCTGGACGAGGTCGGCAAAGCAGTAGACATCGGCCGACGAACCGAGGGGGTGCGGCTCCCCTTCATCAATGGTGGTCCCATCAAAACCATCCGGTTCGATGTACTCAGAGGCCACCGTTTCCTCGGCAGAGACCTCTTCGACCTCAGCCGGCGGTTCCTGGACGGCCACATCGATGGCGATGGGATCGCCCGGATAGATCCAGTGAGAATCCTTGATGTATGGATTGCGTTCCCAGATCTGCGGCCAAAGGTAGGGATCGCCGAGATAGGTCGCGGCGAGGTCCCACAGCGTGTCGCCCGAAACCACCCTGTGGACGGTCGAACCCTCGGGGAACTCCGCAGGTGGATCGTATGGCGTCCAGTGGCCGTCGACGAAATGTAGTGGTTGCGGAGGCGGTGCGACAGCTTGGCCGAACGCGATGGTGGGGAGCAATAACGCGACGACCAAAACCGGGATTTTCACATTCATGGGCAATCTCCCAGTGCCAGAAAACACACTACGAGAGTAACCGAAAGCGTAACTGCCGTCAATCTTCGATCTTCTTTGTACGTTCTTCGACGAGTTTTTTGTATCTTGCTTCGGCCTCGTCGAGTTTTGATTGGATGGCTGAAATCCGGTCGTTCACAGCAGCGATTTTCTTGTAATCCGGGTAGTTTTCCTGGATATATTCAAGGCGCCACTTGGCTCCAATCCACCGCTTATTTCGGTAGTAATACGTCGCCACAAGCCATTCGTGTTCTGCGAGTAACTCCTCGAGACCTCCCATTCGATCTTGCGCCTCACCCGCGTAGCGCGAGTTGGGGTAGAGGTTCCCCAGTTGCTGATAGGCGTCGAGGGATTCTCGTATTGGACTCAAGTCTCTGTCAGCTCTCATTTTACGAGCACTGAAAGTGTGTCCGACCATGAGCAAAGCATAGTCCCGGTCGGGGTCGTTCGGGTACCGATTTGCAAAATCTCGATAGCGAAGCCGGGCTTCTGTGAGGTTGGTCACATCGGTTTTTGCCGCGTATGTGTCAGCCACTCGGAGCGCGGCCTTGTGACCCAGTGGATCGTTTGGGAACGAGTCGTAGACGAAGGAAAACAGCTGCCTCGCTTCGGTGTACTTCTTGTCTTGGTAGAGGGCTTCAGCGCGTTCGTAAATAGTGGTCTTGTCCAGATTCGACAGCTCCTCCAGGAGTTGCTCCTCCTTCGATGCCTTCGACGAGCACGAGAGAGTGAACAACACCGAGAGGAAGACGAGAACAAATGCGATCGATCGTTTCATGATTCAGCTCCTCGTTGTGCGGCCTGCCGGAGGGCCGCTAGAGCCCGGACGCGGTCGGGGGATCCAAAGATGGCGGACCCTGCGATGAGGGTGGTTGCCCCGGCGGCTGCGAGGGGCCCTGCGGTGTTTTGATCGACCCCCCCATCCACCGAAATGTCCTGGACTCCCTCACCGATGAGACGTCGCAGGCGACGGATCTTGCTCAGACTTGAGGGGATGAAAGCCTGGCCGCCGAAGCCGGGGTTGACGGACATGATGAGGACAAAATCGATATCCCCGAGAATCTCGTCGATGGATGTCAGGGGCGTGGCCGGGTTGAGAGCGACTCCGGCTTCCATGCCGGCGTCTCGAATGCCGGCAAGGGTGCGGTGGAGGTGTCGACAGGTCTCGACGTGGACCGCCGTCCGCAGAACACCTGCATCGGCCAACTGCGGCACTAGCGGGTCGGGATCGGTCACCATGAGGTGAGCATCGAGCCCGATGGTCGCGTAACGGGCCAAGGCGGCAATCACAGGGGGTCCGAAGGTGAGGTTGGGTACGAAGTGTCCGTCCATGAGATCGAGATGGAGCAGGTCAGCGCCGGCAGCCTCGATCTCGGCGATCTCCTCGGCCAGCCTGGCGAAGTCGGCCGACAGGAGTGATGGTGCAATTCGAATACGAGGATTCATCGGCTCACCCACACGGAAATGATGTCGGATCTGGACAGGGGTGACCCCGCCGGAGGGTACTGTCGGAGCACCAGGCCAGATGAGAGACCGGGATAGCTCACCTGGTGGACTTGCCCGAGTCTCAGTCCATGGGTGCTGCAAAACCGGCGGATGAGGCTGACGTTTCGGGACATCAACGAGGGCATGACCCATAGATCGTCCCTCGGAGTGGTGTTGACCAGGAGATCGACCTCGGTGCCGGGAGGAACCTCGGAGGCCATGGGGGGGCCGGTGGCGATGACCTGATCCGGGCCGGCATGACCTTCGACTGCGATTCGTGCGCCGACCGGCAGTCCGAGCTGCTCGAGACCCCGCAGCGCACTCTGGAGTGATTCGCCGTAGATATCGGGAATCGAGACCCGCTCGTTTCCGAGGCTGAGGCGGACCGTCACCTTTGCACCCGCCTTGACCTGGAATCCCGGATGCGGACGTTGGGCGGCCACCCCACCTGCCGGGATCGAAGCCGAGAAGACTCCGGGATCCTCGATCTCGACAACCATCCCGAGATCGTGAACCACGGCGCGGGCCTCCTCGACGGATGAACCGCGAAGATCGGGCACAGCCATGGCTCCCTGGTGAACGGTGTAGACCAGCGCAAACCAGAAAACAACCGCCGCGACCAGGAAAAAGACAGCCAGAGCAAGTAAGCGAACCGCCATCGCAGCGAACTTTAACACGACTGGCCAGCTCGCCTGACGGGGGAGCCTTCAGCTGCTGAAGAAGAAGTTGTAGATGCTCGGGGGCAGGACCTTGATGATGTCGTTGAAGAGGACCACCACCATCAGGAGAATCAGAGCGTAGAACCCGACCTCCAGGATCCGCTCCTTGACCTTGAGCGAGAGATCACGGCGAATGGCCGACTCGAACGCGAGGATGGTCAGGTGACCGCCGTCGAGAATGGGAATGGGAAGGAGATTGAAGATACCCAACTGGAGCGAGATGATGCCCATGAACCAGATCAGTGAATCGAGACCGTTGCGTGCGGCCTCGCCCGAGATCTGGGCGATACCGATGGGGCCCGAGACCTGTTTGATGGAGGTCTTTCGGGTGAGGAGCCGACCGATGATCCGGAAGGTCTCCACGGTCATCCGTCGACAATCCCTTGTGGCGGAGGAAAAGGCCTCGATGGGACCGAGATGTTCGATCTTCGAGGGCGGAATCAGCGGCACGCCGATCTTGCCCGCACCCTCCTCACCCCGTGGGGTGACATCGATGCTGAGGGTCTCGTCTCCGCGGAGCACCGTGAGGGTGATCTCCTGGTCTGCCCGTGGCGAGATGAGCCGGATGAGATCATAGAACTGCGTCACCGGTTCGTCGTCGATGGCCAGGATCCGGTCACCGGGCTTCAGACCGGCCGCGCTTGCGACGCTGCCCGCAGGCACCTGAACCAGAATAGGATCCACCGGGGGTTGCAGGCCCGAGTAACCAAAGCCGTAACGTGTGACCGATTCGGGGACCATGGCGACCTGGTGCCGACGACCATCGCGCTCGACATCAAGCACAACCTCGTGCTCGGCCGAGGTGATGATGGAGGTCTCGAGTTCCTGCCACATGGTGACCGCGTTACCGTCAACGGCGACGATGAGATCGCCGACATCGAGATCCACGTCGGCGGCCGGTGAGCCGGGATCGATCCATCCGATCACCGGCGGCTCTTCGCGAAAAGCCGGAGTCTCGACGCCCATCATGTAGGCAATGCCGATGAAGAAGACCGCAGCGATGATGTTGGTCACGGGACCGGCCAGGAGAATCAAGGCCCTCTTCCATCGTGGAAGAAGCTCGATCTCCTCGTTGATCTCACCGACGACATCGGACTCGTCGGGGCCGAGACCGGGGATCCGGACATAGCCCCCGAGGGGGACGAGCGAGATCCGGTAGTCGGTGCCTCCGCGTTCGAAACCCCAGAGACGGCGACCAAAGCCGACCGAGAAGACCTCCACGGATGCACCGAGAATACGGGCCATCCCGAAGTGACCCGCCTCGTGGATCACGACAAGAACGCCGATGACGACAATGAATGCGAATATGCTCAGCAACATCAGCTAACCTGAACCCGAGATCGGGTCGTGGTATTTCCCAACGCCGCCGTGGCCAGGCGACGGGCCTCGGCATCGGTCTGGATGGCCTGCTCGATAGATGTGAGCGAATGAGTGCTGTTGTGCCAATTTTCCATAACGGCGTCGATGGTAGCCGCGATCCGGTGGAAAGGACAGCCTCCCGCGAGAAATGCTTCGACGGCAACCTCGTTGGCCGCGTTCAGAACGGCCGGCATCTCACCACCCGACTGAAGGGCGGCGCGGGCCAGGTCGAGGGCGGGAAAGCGGTCGCGATCGGGCGCCGAAAAATCGAGCCGGCCGACAGCTGCGAGATCGAGGGTTTCGACGGGAGGAGCGGGTCTCTCCGGCCAACTCAGCGCAGCGAGGATCGGCGATCGCATATCGTTGACACTCAGCTGGGCGAGGAGGGTTCCGTCGGTGAACTCGACCAGAGAGTGGACCAGGCTCTGAGGATGAATGACCACGTCGATGCGGTCGGCCGGCATGGCAAAGAGATGATGGGCTTCGATGATCTCGAAGCCTTTGTTCATCATCGTCGCCGAATCGACCGAGATCTTCGGCCCCATCCGCCAGGTGGGGTGGGCGAGGGCCTCGTCGATGGTGGCCCGTTCCATCCGCGATCGGGTCCAGGTTCGAAACGGGCCCCCCGATGCCGTGAGAACAAGTCTGCTCACGGCATCGGGCGGTCTAGCGTTGAGAATCTGGTGGAGAGCGCAGTGTTCGCTGTCCACCGGGAGCAGCTGGACCTCGGCCTTTCGAACCTCGGCCATGACGAGTTCCCCGGCGATGACCAGAGTTTCCTTGTTGGCCAGTGCGATGTCTTTGCCGGCTCGAATGGCGGCCACCGTTGGCGTGAGTCCGACCGCACCGACCAGCGCCGATACGACCATATCCACGTTGTGGTGGCAGGCTGCTCGATGGAGACCCTCGGCGCCTGAAGAGACCTCGATCTCGGGGAACTCCGCCGCCAGGGCTTCGGCGTCGGCCTTCGAAGCAACCGAGACCAAGACCGGTTGGTATTCGACGATCTGGCGGCGAAGCGTTGTGAGATTGCGGCCCCCAGCGAGTGCGATCACTCGAAAGCGATCCGGGTAGTTACGGACAAGGTCGAGGGTCGAGGTTCCGATGGATCCAGTGGAGCCGAGAACCGCGAGTCGCTTCATCCAATAAGGCCGGCAGCGAGCAGATAGCCGAGAACCGGAGGGGCGGCGTAGAGCAGGCTATCGGTTCGATCGAGGAATCCTCCGTGGCCCGGAATCAGGGTCGATGAATCTTTGACCTTTGTATCTCGCTTGAACTGCGATTCGACCAGATCGCCGAGTGGCGCCGCGACCGCAAGAATGGCTGCGAGGGCGAGGATGTGGCCCCATGACCAAGGCAGACCGAAGACCAGTTTCGAGACCGCGGCTGCGGCGAACGTCGCTGCCGCGCCACCGGCCAATCCTTCCCAGGTCTTGTTCGGGCTGATACGCGGCGTCATCTTGTGGCGTCCGAAATGCGATCCGACGTAGTAGGCTCCCGAGTCGCCGACCCAGATGCATGCCAGAAAGAAGAACAGGAGCCGGATCCCGAGATCCGAATCGGGGAGAATTCGCAGCCAACCCAGACAGGCGCCGCAGAGACCGGCATAGAGCACGGTGAAGACCGTGGCGGCCGACGCCGCGAACCCGCCCTCCGGTGCTCGGGGGGGTCCCAGTTGGGCTGTCGGCAAGACGATGACCGCGGTGATCGCCATGACGGCCGAGCCGGTCGGGCCCCAGTACCACGAACCGGCCAGGACCGCGATGAGCATGAGCAGCGGAATCCAACGTCCCACCGGGATGCCGGCGCCCCTGGCCATGGCCAGCAACTCGTCGGCCGCAAGAGCGACGGCGACACTCAACAGACCGAGGAATGCGATCGCCGGCAACCACCAGATGGCGGCGACCAGGAGCGGAATCGCGACAGCCGCGAACGCTTCACGTTTTCCCATGCTTGTCCTCGGGGGAAGTGAAGGCACCTCCGGTTTGGGGCAGACCTCCGAATCGGCGCTCTCGACACTGGAATGCGAGGAGGGCCCTGAGGAATTCCTTTTGAGTGAAATCCGGCCAGAGCACCGGAGCGAAGTAGATCTCGGAATAGGCGAGTTGCCAGAGCAGGAAGTTCGAGATTCGCTGTTCGCCCGATGTCCGGATCAGAAGATCGGGATCCGGCTGCCCGCGGGTCGTCAGGTGATCCTCGATCCACGCCTCGTCGAGGTCATCGAGTTTGAGGGTGCCGGCGGCGGTCTCCCGCACGGCGGATCTCATGACATCGGTGAGTTCCTGCCGTCCGGAGTAGTTGAGTGCGATCTGGATCAATGAACCCCGGCATGAAGACGTGGCCTCGACGGCACGATCGAGCTCGCGTCTGACCGAAGCATCGAGCTGATCGATACGGCCGATGGGACGGAAGCGGAGATCGTGCTTGAGGAAGGTCTTGAGCTCGCGGTTGATGTACTCCTTGAGCAGACCCATGAGGGTCAGAACCTCATGCCTTGGCCGTTTCCAATTCTCGGTTGAGAATGCGTAGAGGGTGAGCACATCGATCCCGAGTCGTGCGGCGGTCTCGATGGTCTGGCGGACCGCATGGATACCGGCTCGGTGTCCCTCGACCCTCGGGAGTCTGCGGGCAGTGGCCCATCGACCGTTTCCGTCCATGATGATGGCAACGTGATTGGGTAGCCGACCGGGCTCGAGTTGCTCAAGCACGGCGTGGGCGTCGGTGCCCGGCTCAGCGATTTCATCGAGCGGTACTTTCACGTCGACCTCGAGGAAGCGAAAGTCTACCATGGCAATCGGCCGATTTGCGCGGACTCCGTACCGGTATCCATCGTGAGGCTGGGCGATGCTCGGTAGTAGACCCGTTCGAGGGTGAGACCTCGAGCGGGTGTGGTGTAGAGGGGCGCACCGGGAGTTGGGGATTCGAGAAGGTCTTCGATGTCTTTGATGGTCAATCTGCCCCGACCGACATCGAGCAGCGCCCCGACCATTCGCCGCACTTGATAGCGCAGGAAACCCTCGCCGAAGACGTGCAGGTCGAGACCTGACCGCCGCCAAACGGGTTGGACCCGGTAGATCGTCCGAACCGTGCTGCGGCCGTGGGCGTAGGGCACCGTGAACGATGCCCAGTCTCGACGCCCGGGCAGTTTTTGACAGGCCCTGACGATCAGCATCGGATCGCTCGGCGGGGGCAGGACCGCCGAGCGGAGACCCTGCCACGGCAGGTCGGGTTCGCTCCACCTGGTTCTATAGGTGTAGTGTTTGCCGAGCGCAGAACTGATGGCGTGGAAGCCATCGGCCGCCCGGGTTACCGAACGCACCCTCACGTCGTCGGCGAGACGGGCGTTGAGGAGTCGAGGTAGGACTGCCGGCGGGATGTTTTCGGGAAGATCGGCATGAGCCACCTGCGCGGCGGCGTGAACACCGGCATCGGTTCTACCCGCTCCAACGACGACGATGCGCTGAGGGCCGAAGAGCATTGTCAGAGTTGATTCCAGCTCTCCCTGGACGGTCCGGTCTCGATCCTGGCGCTGCCAGCCGGAGAAGCGGCTGCCTAAATAGGCCACTGTGATTTTGGAGCGGGCACCCATCTCGGGTATCCTCGCATATCAGGTTCAAGCTCGTAGCCATCCGGCTTCGATGTAAATTCCTCGAAAAGAAGAAAGACCTCCGGGTGCAGTGCGGCGTCGGGCGCACTAGGTTGGTGGCGTATGTCGGGGAAGGCGGTGAGAACGATGAGCCTGAACATGTCGATCGTGGCGATGCTCCTCGCGACAACCAACTTCGTTTCCCCGGAGGTCTCATACTTTCCCGGTTCGTTCTTTGAAGCCAAGGCCAAGGCCCATCTTCAGCAACGCGTCATGGATAGTTGGCCGGGACCATCGCAGATCGTCGATCAATGGCAGACCGGTGATCTTGTCATGCAGGAGAAGATGGCGATCCTGCTCGGGATGTCCGCGTCCCACGATCCGGTGTTGTTGCCGCTTTACCGCGAAGCGGTGATGTCCGACAACGGTCGTATTCGAATGGCGGCCGCCTATGGTTATCGCGACCTTCTCGGCGATGCTCTGCCGAACGTGGCCGGCGGTGTCGACCTCGAATCGGCCCGGCAGCTTGCAGCGGAGATGGATGCGGTGGCCGGAACTCTCCGGGAGCGTCCCCTGGTCGAGTTCTGGTTGCAGAGCGTGCTCATGGATGACGGTACGTCCATGCCCGGCTGGCGCGGGGCGGTGGTCCGGCGGCCAAAGGGCGTCGGACTTCGTGCCGTCGAACGGGTTCTCTCTTTTGACGATTTCAAATATCTGGCCACGGCATATCGTATCGCCCAAGGCGAGGACACTCGAGTCAGCCTCATTCGTCTGCTCGAAGCCATCACTCTGCGGGAGTTTCTGATCATCCCGAACGATGAGCGGGCGGGTTGGGGATCCAAGCACATCAATGAGGCCTTCGAGGCCGCAGACGCGTATGTCGACTATTGGATCGATGACCGGTGCACAACCGATCCGAATGCGGTTCTCGCCGCCTCGATGAACGCCATGGGTGTCAGGGGGGTCACGCCGTTGGACCCGAGATTGTATGAATTCTGGTTGCATGTGCTCAAAAACGGCGCCGGGCCGTGGCACATGATGGCCGCGCGTCAGCTCTACGACCTCGGTGGACGATGGTCGCAGCTTTCGGTGTTGCAGGCCGATTCGCCGCTCCAGATCGCCACCCGGGCCGAACTCATCCTGTGGTATCGCCTGCTCCCCGCACATATCCTCAATCGAGGGAACCCCCGGCCCTGATCGATCGACGGTCACCGACCCCATTCTTGAGCGGATCCGCCGCGTCATCGAAAGGGTGACGAAGGCCCAACGGTGTGTTCCGGGCCGTGGCGCAGTACAATGACACCGATGCTCGAGCTCATCTATGACGACGCCGACGGCAACCATCGGGTGCCGATTCGAGGAACGCTGACCTTCGGACGGTCGAGCGACAACGACATCGTGCTCCGCGATTTCTCCGTCTCGCGGTACCACGCACGGGTCGATTTCGAGGACGGCGTCGCCCGAGTCACCGATCTCGATTCGACCAACGGCGTCAAGATCAACGAGACCTTGGTGGCGTCCGGTCCCCTGGCGGCTGGTGATCGCCTTTCAGTGGGCAGCTTCCTCCTCCTGGTTGAGGATTCCTTCGAGAGCGACTCCGGTCTCTCGGCGGCAACGCTCCTGAGACCCCTTTCCGAGTTCAATGAAGACTACGGGCTCGAAGGCCGGGCGGCATCCACGTCGACTGCCGAAGGCGGCGGCCGTCAGCGGGTTTTCGAGGTCCTCGCACAGGTCGGCAAAACCCTCATCGAAGTCGGTGATCTCGAGCCGGTGTTGGAACAGGTCATGAACGTGGTCTTCGAGCAGCTGCTTGTCGATCGAGGGTTCATCGTGCTCTTCGATGGTGAAGGAGAACCCAAGCTCGAGTGCTTCCGAACTCGCGAATCAACCGACGTCGCGCCCGAGGTCCCGATCTCGAGGACCATCCTCGACACGGTCACCCGGCAGAAGGTGGCGATCCTGACCAATGACGCCCAGTCGGATCAGCGATTCGAGGCCGGACGCAGCATTCGAATTCACCAGATTCGCTCCGCCATGTGCGCCCCGTTGTGGCTCCGAGAGCGCGTCATCGGTGTGATCTACATCGACTCGCCGCTCCACGTCGGCTCGTTTTCGGCAACCGATCTCGACCTGCTGACGGCCCTTTCCAACTATGCTGCGGTCGCCATCGAGCGCGCCCGACTCAACGAGCGGATCCAGTCCGAGCGAGCCGCCAGAGATCGCCTCGAAAGGTACCACTCACCCGCGGTCATCGAGGCGGTGCTCGGACGTCTCGAGCATGAAGAACCATCGGTGACTCTGCGCGAGACCTCCATCGTTTTTGCCGACATCGTCGGTTTCACCGCTCGTTGCGAGAGCCTGCCTCCGGAAGAGGTGGCGGCCTTTCTCAATCAGTTCTTCTCCCTTGCCGCCGATGCGATCTTCGAGTTCGGCGGCACCCTCGACAAGTTCATCGGCGATGCGGTCATGGCGTTTTTCGGAGCACCGTTGCCCCAGAGTGATCACGCGGAACGAGCGGTTCGCGCCGCCCTTGCCCTCCTCCGCTCGCTGGAGGCGTGGAATCGTGATCGGGTTGCCCAGGGGTTGGATTCCATCGATGTCCGAGTCGCCATCCACTCCGGTCCGGTGGTGGTCGGGGATATCGGTTCGGCGAGCCGTGTCGACTACACCGTGCTCGGAAACACCGTCAACATCGCGGCGCGGCTCGAGGAATTCGTCGCGACGCCGGGTTCCATCGTCGTGGGTGAGACCACCTACGAGGCCGTCAAACACCTCTTCGCGGTGGAGCCGCTCGGCGATGTGCCGCTCAAGGGTTTGAGCAAGAAGATCAGTGCCTTCAGGATCTGCGATGGTGAACCCGTTGAAGGGGGTGATCCGGTCTCATGAAAATCGATGACCTCGTCTTTGTGACATCCAACGAGGGCAAGCTGCGAGAAGCCGAGGCGGTTCTCGGCTTTGCCCTCCGCCACCAAGGGCTGGACCTCGTCGAACCGCAATCTCTCGATCTCCACGAAGTTGTTCGAAGCAAGGCGACCGCGGGGTTCGAACTCATCAAGGCGCCCGTCCTCGTTGAGGACACGGGTCTCGAGCTCCTCGGGCTCGACGGCTTTCCCGGGCCGTTGATCCGCTGGTTGCTGGAGAGCGTCGGTGCGAGTGGAATCTGCCGGATTGCCCATGCCTTTGGCGATCCCCGGGCGGTGGCGCGATGCGTGGCCTGCGCGACGGATGGATCGCAGACGATCACCGGTGAAGGCGCCGTTTCCGGAACCATAGCCCAAGAGCCCAGGGGCTCAGGCGGATTCGGCTGGGATGCCGCCTTCATCCCGGACGACTCAGGCGGACGGACCTACGGCGAGATGGACGAGGACGAGAAGAATCTCATCTCACATCGCAAGAAAGCGTTCGTCGCCCTCAGGGACGCTCTCACCTAGGTGAGCAATCTCGCTCGGCCAACTGCGCGATGGGAGGGGTGCCAGGCACCTTTTCGCGGCGAAAAGCGAGCCAGGCACCCGTTCCGCATTCATTTGAGGGTTTGAGGAGGCACTCACGGGGAGCGCGATGGGAGAACCAAGCTCAAGAACTACCGATCACCCTCTCCCTCATGCTAGGCTCTGCGCCGTGCGTCAGGAACTGATGGAAAAACGGTCATCCGAGATCCAACGGATGTTCGGTCGCATCGCCCATCGCTACGATCTGCTCAACCGGGTGCTGTCACTCGGCTCGGATGTTCGGTGGCGGCGGCTGGTGGCGCGCCGGGTGGCGGCGGTGGAGCCTGCGCGTGTGCTCGACGTCTGTTCGGGCACCGGTGATGTCGCCCTCGGACTGAACCCGGGGCCGACCATCATCGGTGCGGATTTCAGCCTGCCCATGTTGGCGCTGGCGCGCGCCAAAGCCGGTGAGCGCCGCCGAGCGCTCGAGTTGGTGGCCGCGGACGCCCTCGAGCTTCCACTGGCGGACGCGTGCGTCGATGTGGTGACGGTGTCCTTCGGCGTGCGGAACTTCGAGGATCTCGAGCGAGGACTCGCTGAGCTGATCCGCGTCCTTCGACCCGGCGGTACGCTGCTCGTGCTGGAGTTCTCGCAACCGAAAGGCCTCTTCGGGCCGTTGCTCGGGTGGTGGGTCCGTAATGTACCTCCCCGGATCGGACGGATCATTTCCGGCGATCCGGAGGCCTATCAATACCTGCCCGCCTCGGTGGGCGCGTTTGCCGATGCCGAGGGGATGTGCGGGATTCTCGGCGGCCTCGGTCTCGAAGAGATCGAGGCGAAGCCGCTCACCGGGGGGGTGTGTACCCTCTATCAGGGAGTGCGTCCGCGGAGCCGGGGGGAGACGACGTGATCGAAGAACACAAGCTTCTGAACGGGACGCGGGTGGCGTCGGAGATTCGTGCCGAGGTCGCGGAAGAGGTGAGCGCGCTGTCCGCGAACGGCATCACACCGCGCCTCGATGTGGTACTCGTGGGTGACGACGCCGCATCCCAGGTCTATATCCGATCCAAGGCGAAGACCTCGGCCGAGCTGGGGATGAGATCCGAGACCCATGTCCTGCCGGCTGCCACGACTCAAACCGAACTCGAGGCTCTCATCGATGGGCTCAACGTCGATGACGAAGTCGACGGCATTCTCGTTCAGTTGCCGCTGCCGAAGAGCATCGACAGTGCGAGCATCCTCGATCGGATCGACCCGGCGAAGGATGTGGATGGTTTCCACCCCGTCAACGTCGGAATGCTCCAGCAGGGGCGGCCGCAGCTCGTGCCGTGCACACCGGCAGGCATCATGGAACTGCTGCGCCGCGAGTCCATCGGGCTCAAGGGTCGGCGCGCGGTGGTTGTGGGGCGATCGGATATCGTCGGCAAGCCCATGGCGATGCTGCTCTTGCATGCTCACGCCACGGTAACCCTGTGTCACTCGAGGACCGTCGATCTGCCCTCGGTGACCCGTGAGGCGGAAATCCTGATCGTGGCTGCCGGCCAGCGATCGCTGGTCGGCGCCGAGCATGTCTCCGAGGGAGCGGTGGTGGTTGATGTCGGGATGCATCGGGTCACCGATCGTTCGGTGGTCGAGCAGCTTTATCCCGGCAACGAGAAGAAACTGGCGGCATATGAGAAACGTGGCGCTGTGCTCTGCGGCGATGTCGACACCACGCGGGTGGCGCCCATCGCCGGCCGAATCACACCGGTGCCGGGAGGCGTCGGCCCGCTCACCATCGCCATGCTCATGGCCAATACGGCCCGTGCCGCCAGACAACGGCGGGGACTCCAGCCGTGAGCCCGAAGCCATGCACTGTCGGACTCACCGGCGGTCTGGCGTCGGGGAAGTCGACGGTGGCGGGGATCCTCGAAGGTCTCGGTGCCGAGGTCTTCGACTGCGACTCGTACGTCCACGAACTCTATCGGCCGGGTGGCGCCGGTGCCCTGGATGTCGAATACCTCTTCGGCGACCGGGTCCTGAATCCCGATGGCGGAGTCGATCGCGCCCGGCTGGCGGAGCTGGTTTTAGGCGACCCGGGGGCGCGGACGAGGCTCGAAGGAGCGATCCATCCCCTCGTTCGCGACGGTGTCGAAGGGTGGCTCGCCACCCTCGGACCGCGCGCGGTCGCGGTCGTCGAGGCGGCGCTCCTCGTCGAGACCGGGTGGTGGAGGAATTACGATCTGCTCGCCATCGTCTGGTGTGATCCCGAGCTGCAGCTCCAACGGGCCATTGTTCGAGGGGTGCCGCACGAAAGGGCGCGGGGATTGCTCGCGGCACAGATGCCGATGGCGGACAAACGCAAGCTCGCCCATGTCGTCATCGACAATTCCGGCACGAGAGACCAACTCGACGCCGAAGTCCAACGGGCGTGGTCCGAGATCGTTTCGCGCTGCGAGCAGCGGTGAGGAAAAGTATTCGGTCTTAGGCACCTACAATCCTCAGAGTCGCGATCTAAGAATCTGCGATGAGCTCAAACCTGATACCTAATACCTACTCTTCCGGCGGCTCGAGCCACTCGGTCTGATAATCCGAGGTGTGCGGAACCACGCAGAGGAAGCTGACTGGTTCATCGGTTCGATTCTCGTACCAATGGGCGACTCCGGCCGGAATGAAGATGCTGTCGCCCTCGATCACCTCCGATTCACGATCATCGAGGCCGATCACCATGGAGCCGGAGAGGATCACCTGCTCGTGCTCGATGGTGGCGTGCCGGTGTCGTGGTATTCGCCCGCCGGCTGCGAGGGTGAACCTGCGGGTGATGAAGTTCGGCGCACCATCCGCGGGTCCGATGAGAATCTGAAGCTCAGCGCCTCGCGAGCGCTCCACGACCGCGGGTTTGACGGCGGCGAAGTTCCGGACAACGGGGGACGCGGGGTGGCTCATGGGTAGGCCTCCATTCTGGCTGTTGGCAACGATTGTTCTGGTCTCCATTGTACTGGATCAATGGTAGGATGCGTGGCCATGCTCGAGCGTCTCATCGTCCAAGGACTCGGCATCATCGATGCCGTCGAGGTTGAGTTGGCACCGGGTTTCGTTGCCCTCACCGGGGAGACCGGAGCGGGGAAATCGTTGCTGGTGACCTCGCTCGAGCTATTGGCCGGTCGACGCGCCTCCGCGGAACTCGTCCGGACGGGTGACGATCGTCTCCGAGTCGAAGGCTGGTTTGGACTCGACCGCGGATCGCGAGTCGAAGAGATCCTCGATGAGGTCGGCGCGGCCGATGGTTCTCAGCTGGTCATCCGGCGCGAGGTCTCGGCAACAGGGCGCGGCCGGTGCTGGGTCAACGATGTCTCGGTCACCGCCAACACCCTCCAACAGATGGCGCCAGCGCTCCTTTCCATCCACGGCCAACACGAGCAACACGGACTCGCGGACGCGGATGTGCAGCGGCGACTGGTGGACGATGCGGGTGGTCACGACGAGCTGCTCGCCGAGGTCGACGTGGGTTTCGCTGAGTGGCGGGATGCGGCCGATCAGCTGGCCTCGCTGGAGGCGGCGCGGGCGAACCGTCGCGACCGCCTCGACACCATCGCCTTTCAGCTCGCCGAGATTGCTGCGGTCGATCCCTCCGAGAGTGAACACGAGCAGTTGACCACCCGGCGCCAGGTCTTGCGCAACGCAGCGCGACTGCGGGAATTGGCGACTTCGATCCTCGGCAGCCTCGGCGACGATGACGGATCGGTGGTCGATTGCATCGCCCGCGCCGAGCGCGATGTCGAGGAAATGGTGGCGCACGGCCTGCCGCTGGCCGAGGGCGCCGCCGCCCTGGCGGACGCACGAATCAACATCGAGGAGATGGTCCGCGAGGTGCGGACCCTGACCGCGGATGTGGACGACAGCCCCGGTGCCCTCGATGGGGTCGAGAGCCGACTCCACGGCCTCGACCAACTCATGCTCAAATACGGCGAGCCCCTCGGTCGTGTGTTTGAACACCGAACGGCGTTGATCTCGGAAAAAGACCAACTTGAAGAGGTCGAGGATCGACTCGGCGCCGCCGCCGCTGCGGCTGCCGCGGCGCTGGGTGATTTCGACGTCGCCGCCGGGCGACTCGACGAGGCTCGACGAGAAGCCGGAACTCGACTGGCGAGATCGGTTGAAGAAGTGCTTGTCCGGCTCAATATGGCTGGAACGCACCTGGAGTTCCGTTGGCAACCGCGGATTGACGATCACAGCCCTTTGGTGCGGGATGGCCACGGCATTGCCTTCGACGCCGGCGGGGTCGAGGAATGTGAACTGCTCATCGCCGCGAACCCCGGCGAGGAACCGCGACCCATGGCTCGCATCGCCTCGGGTGGTGAGCTGTCGAGGATCCACCTCGCCATCCGAACGGTGCTTCGGTCGGCGCGACCCGGCGGCGCCGTGACCCTGCTTTTCGACGAGGTCGACTCCGGTCTCGGTGGGGCGACGGCGGCGGCCCTCGCGTCTTTGCTGGCCGATCTCGCCACCACCGATCAGGTCCTTGCCGTCACGCACCTGCCGCAGGTGGCGGCCGCGGCGGACACCCATTTCAAGATCGAGAAGCTCCAGCTCAACGAGCGCGCGGTGACGCGGATCCGTGCCCTTGAAGCTGAGGACCGCGAAACCGAACTGGCGCGGATGCTCGCTGGAGACGAAATTGGCGCATCGGCGCGCGCCCACGCACGGACCCTTCTGGGAGGCTCATGAACCGTCTGCCGTTTTCCGACCCGCATGAGATCAAAAGCGCCGTGAGTATTGCGGCGGAGGTGGTGGCTGCCGGTGGGGTGGTGCTGATTCCCACCGAAAGCCACTACGGGCTCGGGGTCGATCCTCGGCAACCTGAGGCGATCGAGAAAATTTTCGATCTCAAGGGCCGGCCCGAAGGCCTCGCTCTGCCCGTTGTCTGTTCCGACTGGGATCAGGTGGATTCGCTGGTCAGCGTGCCCGATCCCCACCGTTTCAAGTTGGCCCGGATCTGGCCCGCCGCCCTGACGGTGGTGGCGCCCCGTCGTCGACCGGTGGCCGCATCATCGACCGACACCCTCGCGGTCCGGATCCCCGATCACGACGGGTTGCGGGCGCTCCTCTACCGCGTCGGTCCGCTCACCGCAACCTCAGCCAATCGGCACGGACAGCCGCCGTGCCCGACGGTGGAGGGCGCGCTCGATTCGTTGCTCGGCACCCCCGATCTTGTCCTCGACGCCGGAGATTTGGCCGGTGGACCGGTGAGCACCCTCATGGATCTGAGCTCGGAGGAACCGCGCGAGATCAGGTCCGGACCGGTGCTCTGGGATGAGCCGTTCGACCTCGAAGACTGGGTCCTCCAAGAGGGTTGATTCTCGCCCTCGGGCCGTCCCCTCCGGAGCCCTTTCGCCTCGCGTACACCCATGTGGAAAAGCCTGTGGAAAACCCTGTGGAAAAGCGGTTAAGCTAATGTAAACACAAGCACTTCGACGTTTCATTGCGTTTTTTGCGGGCTGAATATAAGTCGTTTATTTTCAATTAGTTATCGCTATCTCATTGAGATATCGACTGTTGCCCGACGCCGATGAGGGGCTGAGATCCACAACCCGCACATTTCCGGTATCTTGCGTGCGTTGATCCGGGAGTCGACGTTGCTGGGTTCAGCGGCCCTGTGGTAGCGTGCCCACTCCGCCTTTTTTGGACGGCGGATGGAGGACCCCAATGCCGATTCAAACGGTCTCCGGACTGACGCCGACTCTCGGCCGTCGAGTCTTTCTCGCCGCCAATGCGGTGGTTCTCGGAGATGTCACCCTCGGGGATGACGTGTCGGTCTGGTACAACGTGGTGATCCGCGGCGACATCCATTGGATCCGGATCGGTGCGCGGTCGAATCTGCAAGACGGTGTCATCATTCACGTCGAACGTGGGTTGTACCCCACTCATTTGGAAGAAGAGGTCAGCGTCGGACACGGGGCCATGCTCCACGGTTGTACGGTGGGCGCGGGGAGTCTGATCGGGATGGGAGCCATGGTGCTCAATAACGCCGTCATCGGCGAGGGTTCGCTGGTGGCCGCCGGAGCGGTGGTTCGCGAAGGCTTCAAGGTACCTCCGCGCAGCCTCGTGGCCGGCGTGCCGGCGGTGGTCAAACGGTCGCTCACCGATTCTGAAGCCGATCGCGCCCGACGGACCGCGAGCAACTATGTCGAGTACAAGAACAACTACCTGGAGCAGGGCCTCGGAAGGCCGCCGGCCGGGTTGGAAAATGAGGGCGATTCATGATCCGCAAAGTCAAAGGCACCCGTGACATCCTGCCGCCTGAAACGCGGCTGTGGAACGAGGTCGAACGAACCGCGCTGAGGGTCCTGGGAGGTTTCGGTTACTCCGAGATCCGGCTGCCCCTCCTCGAACCCACCGAGCTCTTTGTCCGCACGGTGGGTGAGGGAACCGACATCGTGTCCAAAGAGATGTACACCTTCAACGACCGAAAGGGCCGATCTCTGACCCTGCGGCCCGAGGGAACTGCCAGCGTGGCCAGGGCCTTTATCGAGAACGGTCTCGGTCAGCGGCCCCGGCCCCTGAGGGTGAGCTACATCGGCCCCATGTTCCGCTATGAGAGGGCCCAGCGGGGTCGTTATCGCCAGTTTTCCCAGATCGGGATCGAGCTCCTCGGCGCCGCCACCCCGGCCGCCGATGTCGAGGTCATCGTCGCGCTCCACACCTTCTTGGCCGAGCTCGGTTTCGACGATCTCATCATCGTGCTCAACAACCTCGGCGACCCCGAGGATCGGGACCGCTTCATCGCGATCCTCAAGACCGAGCTGACGCCGCACCGTGATGAGCTCTGCGGCGACTGCCAGCGCCGCTGGGAAGAGAACCCCCTGCGGATCCTCGACTGCAAGGTCCCGCGCTGCCGGGAACTCGTTGCCGAGACCACCCCGGTGGCGGATGTGGTGAGTGAGGATGCGGCGCGACACGTCGCCGCCGTCGAAGCGAGTTTGGCGGAGGCGTCGATTCCGGTGCGCCGGGCCCCGCGGCTGGTACGCGGGCTCGACTACTACCTGCGGACCGTCTTTGAGGTCATCTCGCCCGAACTCGGTGAGAACACGGTGATCTGCGGCGGCGGGCGCTATGACCGCTTGATCTCGGATCTCGGTGGGGCGGCGGTGCCCGGGGTCGGTTTTGCCATCGGCGAGGATCGGCTCATTGCTGTCCTGCCGCAGAGCTTCAAGGATCGGGCCTTCGATCAGCGGATCGTGACGGTGCTGCCGGTCGGTGAGACGGCGTCGGCTCGAGCCATCGCTCTGGCGCGTGATCTCGTGCTCTCAGGTCTGACGGTCCACACCGAAGTCACCGGCCGGTCTCTCAAAGCCTGCCTCAAGTGGTCCGGCAAGATGGCCGCGTCGATCGCGGTCATCCTCGGCGAAACCGAACTCGCCGACAACGCCGCGGTCATCCGCGATCTCGACCGGGGTGAACAGGAGACGGTGGCCCTCGATGATGTGGTCGCGCGAGTGGCCGAACTGCTTCAAATCCAACGATAGTTGTTTGCGACGGAAACGGAGACCCAGATGACGAGTGCGTGGATGAGACCCTGGTGTGCGGATCTTTGTGCAGAGAAAATCGGCGAGTCGGTTGAACTCGTCGGGTGGGTGCGTCGGCGCCGCGACCTCGGCGGTCTGGTCTTTGTCGACCTTCGGGATCGCAGCGGTCTGGTTCAGCTCGTCTTCGAGGACGAAATGGTTGCGGAGGGGGAGAAGCTCTCTGGAGAGGACGTAATCCGGGTGGTCGGTCGAGTGCGGCCGCGCGCCGAGGGCCAGACCAACACCGAACTCGCCAGCGGTGCAATCGAAGTTGAAGTGATCGAGCTTGATCTCCTCACCGAGTCGGAGACACCGCCGTTTGTGGTCGAGGACGACGCCAACGCATCGGAGGAGCTTCGTCTCAAACACCGCTACCTCGATCTCAGGCGACCGGAGATGATGGCGAATCTGGTGTTGCGTCACCGAGTCATCGCCGACGCCAGGCGATTTTTTGACGAGATGGATTTTCTCGAGGTCGAGACCCCGATCCTGACCCGGTCGACCCCCGAGGGTGCGCGTGATTTCCTCGTCCCGTCCAGAGTCCACAAGGGCAGCTTCTACGCGCTGCCGCAGTCACCCCAGCTCTTCAAACAGCTGCTCCAGGTGGCCGGCGTCGGTCGCTATGTCCAGATCGCTCGCTGTTTCCGTGATGAGGATCTCCGCGCCGACCGTCAGCCGGAGTTCTCGCAGATCGATGTCGAGGCGTCCTTTATCACCGAAGAGGACATCTACGAGCTGATTGAGGGACTCTTCGCCAGGATCTTTCCGACCGTGGGGATTCAGCCGCCGGCGACCTACCCGCGACTCGCCTATGCCGAGGCGATGGAACGCTTCGGTTCGGATCGGCCCGACACCCGGTTTGGTCTCGAGCTCATCGAGATGGCGCCCACTTGCGAAGGTTGTGGTTTCAGGGTCCTCGAGAGCGCCGCCGCCGAAGGCCGGGTGAAGGGCATCGTCGTTCCCGGGGCCGCGTCGCTGTCGCGCAAGCAGCTCGATGGGCTGTCGGACTTCGTCAAGCCCTATGGCGTTCCCGGGGTGCTGTGGTTCAAGAGAACCCCCGACGGTGTCGCCTCACCTGCAAAGAAGGCACTGGGGGAGGATGGCGTTCGCCGGTTCCTCGACTCCGCCGGAGCCGCCGATGAGGATCTTCTGATCGTTGTCGGGGGTCGCGAGAAGGTGGTCTTCGCAGCCCTCGGCGCTCTGCGGCTCCACCTCGCATCCGAGCGGGACCTGATCCCCGAGGGTCGCCATGATTTCCTCTGGGTGACCGACTTCCCCCTCCTCGAGTGGGATGAGGATGCCGATCGGTTCTTCGCCATGCACCACCCCTTCACCTCGCCCCAGCCTGAGGATCTCGAACTGCTCGCGAGCGATCCCGGAGCGGTCCGCGCCCGGGCCTACGACGTCATCATGGATGGCGTCGAGCTCGGTGGTGGGTCGATCAGGATCAACAATGCGACGGTCCAACAGCAGATGTTCACCGCCCTTGGGATCACCGAGGAGGAGGCGCGGGAGCGCTTCGGTTTCTTGCTCGAGGCATTCCGCTACGGGGTGCCGCCGCACGGCGGGATCGCTCTCGGGATCGACCGGATGATCATGCTCATGTCGGGGCGCGATTCGATTCGTGACGTCATCGCCTTCCCCAAGACAACATCCGCCTCGTGTCTGATGACCGAAGCGCCTTCGGGGGTCGACGAGCGGCAGCTCGAGGAGCTGGGGCTGAAGAGCCGTTAGCTATCAGCCGAGCCTATTGCAAAAACCCTGTTTCCCGATGGTTCGTGGTCTCTGTGCCGGCGAGACGC
>RCNE010000168.1_pt1 | contig 32687 bp, 33 predicted proteins | sample 2041361 | NCBI WGS metagenome assembly RCNE01 (sample SAMN09708229, study PRJNA481090) | Marine sediment metagenome, whole genome shotgun sequencing project. | reverse complement strand
GACACCGCGCTCGTCGTTGACGTTTGCGAAGATGTCGATACCCAAATCCTGGACGAAGGAGAGCATGGCCTCCTCGCTATCTTGCGCGGCGACACCAATGAACTGCACGTCTGGATTCTGTTGTGATACCCGTGCGACCGCACCGGCTTCTCGTTGACACGTCGGTCACCACGGCGCCCAGAACCAGAGCACGGTGTCAGTTCCCTGCACAGAGTTCAGATCGAGCTGTCCCCCGCCGACGAGATTTACCAAATCGCCAACCGGCGCAGCGGTTGTCGTGGTCGGTTCATCCAAAGACGTGGTCGTCGAGGCAGTAGACGTTGAGGAACCCGTGTCCTGGCTCACCGATTCCGCGGGAGCAGCCACGTCGTTACCCGTCGACGAACCACATGCGCCAGCGACAAGGAGAAATGCCGCCACGAGGGCGCACAGTCGAAGAGGACCCATAGAAGAGACTGTATGGCGAACAGCGTGGCTGACTCGGCCCCTGCGGGCCCGTTTCGCACCTTGTAAGAAGTTGGCCACCACCGCCAATAGGAGAAGAGATACACGTCACGCCTGTTGCGTCGACGTTTCGATGTACTTGTGCTGGCAAGCTGGATCCATGACGTCAATGACCGCCGGCCTTTTGATCATTGGTGCTGGGCCCGCCGGCGCCGCCGCAGCGATCCGCGCCGCACGTGGTGGAGCAAACGTGGTCGTATTCGATAAAGCCTCGTATGGCCGAGACAAGGTTTGCGGAGATGGTCTGACCCCTCGAGCGATCGGCGCGTTGAACGAGCTCGAGATCGACCTCGATGGCGCCCACCACATTCGCGGTCTGCGCATGATTGCCAACTCCACCATTCGAGAACTCGATTGGCCGAGTGGTACGCGATTCCCCAATCACGGCGCTGTCTGGCCACGGCGCCGACTCGATGCAGCGCTCATCGATGCCGCAACTGAAGCCGGCGCAGAGGTCATCTGGGAGACCGAGGCACTGCCGCTCATCGAGAACGATGTCGTCGTTGGCGTGGAGGCTGCAGGTGCGACATGGCGAGCACCACTGACCATCGTTGCGGCGGGTGCTCCCGGCAAGGTGGCAAAGATGCTCGGAACCGAACGCGTTGCCGACGAGCCATTTGGCCTGGCAATTCGCGCCTACGTCGAATCGCCCCGCCACGACGATGCGCACCTGGAAGCCTGCCTCACGCTCAAAGACGAACAGGGCACAGCAGTCCCGGGTTACGGCTGGATGTTTCCTGCTGGTGACGGCACCGTCAACATCGGCGCAGGCGCCCTCAGCACCATGAAGGGCTTCAAGAAGCTCAATCTGAATACCTTGCTCGACTCGTACCGAGACATGGTTCAAGAGTCTTGGGGGCTCGGTGAATTCGTGGAGCGTCCACGAGCCTGGCGGCTCCCGATGAGCGCACAGCGTCGTCATGGTGCGGGCTGGGTGGCGATCGGCGATGCTGCTGGCCTCATCAATCCAATGAATGGCGAGGGCATCGACTATGGGCTCGAGAGCGGGATGATCGCCTCCGATCACTTTCTCGACAACCCGGCAACAGCCCCCGACAGGTACGACGTCGAGGTTGGTGAACGCTTCGACAACTTCTTGAGCACCGGGCGCCGATTCAGCTTCCTCATCGGCCACCCGTTGATTCTCAAAACTGGACTGCGCCTTGCCGTGGGTACAGAACAGATCGCCAACATCACGCTGCAGGTAATGGGCAATCTCGTCGATGGTCAAACGCCTGGTGCCGCAGGCCGTATTTTCCGGTTGACCGACAAGGCCCTCGCTACGGCCGATCCGTTGTTGCGTCGGACACGTGCATCTGCCTGACCCCGTAACCGGAGACCTCAACCCGAGAGCACTCGTTGGTGTCTTTCGTGCCACGCTGAACAGGTGACCTCACCTCCGATCATCGATGCCGACATCCAACTCGTCGTGTTCGATCTGATGGGAACACTCATCGTCGACGAACACGTTGTTCAACGGGCATACGAGCGGGCACTCATCCAGGCTGGGCTCATCAGGGCGACCTCGGACTTCGATGACGCGGTTCGATTGGTCGACGAACTCCGGGGGCGACCGACGCTCGTGGTCCTGACCGAGGTGCTCGGTGACCCAATCGTTGCTGAGGAAGCCACGTGGGCCTTCGACGACAGCATTCTCGACGAGGTCCCGGACCTACGGCCAATCGATGGCGCTGCTGAGGTTCTCGACACATTGGCTCGGAGCGGAGTCCTCGTGGCAGTGACCACAAGTTTCACTCCCGAAGTACGGCGAGCAGTTCTCCGCGGCCTCGGTTGGTCCGATATATTCGCTGCTGCGTTATCGGCTCATGGCGTTCGTCGGGGCCACCCCGCGCCGGATCTCTTGCTCGAGGCGATTCTCAAGTTGCGCATCGACAGTGTCGGACAAGTGGCAATCGTCGGCGACACTGCTGCAGACCTCGAGGCGGGAAATCGTGCTGGTGCTGGGTTGATCGTCGGCGTTCGATCCGGACGCGCCCCGATCGAGTCACTACTCGCTGCTCCCCACACACATCTGGTGGACTCGGTTGCCGACCTTCCAAGCGTCCTCGCATCACCACGGACGGTTGGCCAACGACGGGCATCCGATCGCTAGTTCTGCATCGTCGGTCTGCATTGTTCGCGACTAGATTCGCTCTGATCTGCGAGCGGAAAGGCTGACATGAGCGATTCGATCAATGGTGACGGCGAGGATGAGGGCCGCGAGGATGAGGGCACGGACTACATCTACCGGGGCGAGCCATCCTCGCCCCAAGATGGCGAACCGTGGGACCCGCCCGTTCCCCCACCTCCCCCACTTTCCCCCCCTGCCCCCCCTGCCCCACCTGCCCCACCGGCAACAACTCCCTTTCCCACATCACCGCCGCCGGGGTTCCCCCCGCAGCAACCCCCAATGGGTCAACCAGTTCCAGGCCTCCCCTCGCCGCCTCCCAAGAAAAAGCGTTGGCCCTGGATCGTGGCTGCCGTGGTGGTCTTTTGCGGACTCCCCCTCGGAGGTTGTGTCGCCCTCATCGGATTCGGCGTCAACGAGATCTCCAGCCGAAGCGACGAAATAGAAGGCACGGTCGAAGAGTTCTTCGAGACAGTCGGCGCGGATGCGACGGCCTTCGCCGCCGGTCCGCTCGTCGATGGCGAACCGCCGTGTATGTCGGCCGAGGCGCTCGCCTCGTCGATACGCAGCCTGGGTGCATCGATCTCCTGGAGCGCCGAGTCCACTGCATTCGTCGAGCGGTCGGCGAACTCGAGCTTTAGCAGCAACGCTGACCCCGAGACCCTCTTCATCGACGGTCGCCCCGATGAGAGCGCCGCCGTCGTTACCGGCATATTGGAGACGGATAGTGGAGCGAGCGAAGCACAGGTCCTCCTGAGCCGACCCAACTCGCTCTGGAGAATCTGCACCATCACTGCCAGGTAGCGCCATACTTGACCATGGCTGCCCTCACCCCAACTCACGACGAACTTCTCGCCGCACCGAAGGTCCTTCTTCACGATCATCTCGATGGTGGACTTCGGCCCCAAACGGTCATCGAGTTAGCTGATGAGACCGGCTATGGCGGTTTGCCAACCACAGATCCCACCGAGCTGGCCGAGTGGATGAAACGTGGCGCCGATCGCAAGGACCTGGTTCTCTATCTCGACACATTCGCGCACACGGTCGGAGTGATGCAGAGCGCAGAAGCACTCCACCGGGTCGCTCGCGAATGCGCGGAGGATCTGATCGCTGATGGAGTCGTGTACGCAGAAGTCCGGTTCGCTCCCGAACTCCACACCGAGAATGGTCTCTCGATGGACGAGGTCACCGAGGCCGTGACTGCGGGGTTCACTGCAGGAAGCGAGGGCACCTCGCTCACGCTCCGAACGTTGTGCTCGGCAATGCGTCAGAACAACAACAGCCTCGAGGTTTCACAACTCGCTGTGCGGTGGCGCGATCGCGGGGTCATCGGCTTCGATATCGCGGGACCAGAGCACGGCTTTCCGCCCGACGATCACATGCTCGCATTTCAGTTCGCCGAACGCGAGAACTTCCACTTCACCATCCATGCCGGTGAGGCGTATGGACCGAAGTCGATCTGGAAGGCGCTGCAATTTTGTGGAGCCGAACGGCTCGGTCACGGTGTGCGCATCATCGATGACATCACCATCGACGAGAACGGCGACGCTCACCTGGGGCGTCTTGCGAACTACATCAAAGATCGTCGAATTCCACTCGAGCTCTGTCCCTCATCGAACTTGCACACCGGCGTTGTCGACGACCTTGCCGATCATCCAATTCGTTTGTTCAAGGATCTGAAGTTTCGGGTCACGCTCAATACCGACAACCGGCTCATGAGCGATATCTCGATGACCAAAGAGATGCAGAACATGGTCGACGTCTTTGGTTGGACGCTGGCCGATATGCAGTGGATGTCGGTGAACGCAATGAAGAGTGCGTTCCTTCCGTTCGACGAACGCCTGGCTCTGATCAACGATGTGATCAAGCCGCACTATGCAACACTTCGCGGCCTCTGAGCCGTGGACAACCCTGACTCGCTGACATCACCGCTGGTCGGGACCATCGTGTCGATTGCCGAAGAGGGCGGCCGCCTGGCTGGCGGGACGCCGGCCGCGATCATCGAGTCGATGAAGATGGAGCACCTGATCTCTACCGAGCAGCCAATTGAAGTGGTGTCAGTCCATGTTGCGGTCGGCGACGCTGTCGCTGCGAACCAGAAACTGCTCTCTTTTCGTGCAGCAGCCGAACCCGACCAGGCGTCATCAAACCACGCCGAACCCGAACGACCGGCGTTTGACGAAGCCGAACGCCGCCATGCGGTCGGGCTCGACGCTGCGCGATCGGCAGCTGTCGAGAAACGTCACGCGTCGGGGCGCCGAACCGCCCGTGAGAACGTGGCGGACCTCGTTGACCACGGATCGTTTCTTGAATTCGGCCCGCTCGCCATCGCATCCCAGCGTCGGCGCCGCGACCTCGCCGAACTCATCGAACGAACGCCGGCAGACGGACTCGTCGGCGGCGTGGCGACTGTCAACGCAGCGCTCTTTGGCGAGTCTGCGACAAAATGTATCGTTGCCAGCTACGACTACATGGTCATGGCGGGGACGCAGGGCATGACCAACCATCGGAAGAAGGATCGCCTCTTCGACCTCGCTGCACGCGCCGAGCTGCCGATCGTGCTCTACACCGAAGGTGGCGGCGGTCGCCCCGGTGACACCGACGCCTCTGGCGTCAGCGGCCTCGATTGTCTCGCCTTTGCTTTGTTTGGACGGCTGGCGGGCACGGTCCCGCTGATCGGCGTGAACGCCGGGTATTGCTTTGCTGGAAACGCTGCCCTTCTCGGCACCTGCGACGTGGTGATCGCAACGACCGATTCGAACATCGGCATGGCAGGTCCTGCGATGATCGAGGGTGGCGGCCTCGGAACATTTGCGCCCACCGAAATTGGCCCAGCTTCGGTGCATGCACTGAACGGTGTCGTCGATGTGCTGGTCGCCGACGAGGCCGAAGCAACCAATGTCGCCAAGAAACTTCTTGGGTTCACCCAGGGAGCGAGCTCGGAGTGGGAAGCGCCTGACGGCCAAGCAGCACGCGATTCGGTACCTGCGAATCGGAAACATGTCTACGACATCCACACGGCCATCGACGCGATTGTGGACACCGGCAGCTCTCTCGAGTTGCGCGCCGACTGGAACCCGGGGATGGTCACGATGTTTGCTCGAGTCGAGGGGAACCCCATCGGCGTCATTGCAAACAACCCAATTCACCTCTCGGGCGCAATCGACCATGGGGCTGCACAGAAGTCGGCGGAGTTCATGACGCTGTGCGATCAGTGGCGGATCCCGATCGTGTTCTTGTGCGACACACCAGGCTTCATGGTCGGCCCCGAAAGTGATGCCGAAGGCCTACCTCGAAGTGCAGGGGCGCTCTTTCGCATCGGTGGAAACCTGTCGGTGCCGTTCGGCACGATCATCACGCGCAAGGGATACGGACTTGGCGCACAGGCAATGGCTGGTGGCGGGTTCAAGGAGCCGGTCTTCACCGTGTCGTGGCCAACCGGCGAATTCGGACCGATGGGTCTTGAGGGGGCCGTGCGGCTCGGGTTCAGCCGCGAACTCGACGACGCTGCCGTTGGCGTCGAACGAGACACATTGTTCGGGCAACTGCTCGACACCATGATCGAACATGGTGGAGCGGCGAATGTGGCGTCACACTTCGAGATCGACGATGTCATCGACCCCGCTGACTCTCGACGCTGGATCTCGCGCCTGTTGTTCTAAGCGCAGGCGACCAGACAGGAGGGGGAATTGGCGACTGCCGGGGGCGCTGCTTATTCTCAGAACATGCAGCTCTGGACTGAACTCGACCGCCCGGACCCCGAGAAATTCCACGCGTGGGTGGAAATGCTCAGCACGCTCCATGACGGGGCGAACAATCGGGTCAACGCCGAGACCAGCTTCACTCCGTTGCGACGTCCGCTAAACCAGGCCACGGTTGCACTGGTCTCCACCGCTGGTGTCCACGTCGATGATCAGGTTCCCTTCGATGTCTCCAGCACTGCTGGAGATCCCTCGTTCCGGCTCATTCCTGATGACGTCGATCAGGCCAGATTGACGTTCACCCACACCCACTACGACACTGCGCCTGCCAACGAGGATCCGAACGTGGTCTTCCCGCTGCAACGTCTCCACGAGTTCGTCGACGAGGGCCGTCTGGGTTCGACCTCATCGATTCACGTCGGTCTCATGGGCTTCAACCCGGACCCCACCAAGATTGCGGATGAGACCGCGCCGGAAGTTGCCAGGATCCTGACTGATGCAGGAGTAGATGTGGCGTTGTTAAGCCCTGGTTGACCGATTTGCCACCGGTCGGTCGGACTGGTTCAAGGAGCAATCGAGGCGGCAGGTATTTCATCGGTGAGCCTCACCATGCACCCCGAAATTACGGCAGGGATGAATGTGTCGCGGGCTGCACGGGTCCGCTTCCCTTTGGGCAACCCGTTCGGCGAAGCCGATCAGCCCGAACAACACCGTTTGGTCTTGGAGCAACTCTTTCAGCTGCTGGAAACTACGTCGGAACCATCGCTGGTGGAGTTGCCGTTCCGGTGGAGGCGGTGGTCGAAATGGCTGTGAGCGAACACGAACAAGTTACTGGAGCGACGAAGAACATGGAAGCGGCCATCTATGGCGCGCTCGAGGCAGTTGATTCATACCGAGACTTGTTGGTTTCGTTGATCGAAGGACAAAAGTCTTCCGCAGAGACCAACGAAAAACTGGTGAAGCGTTACCAGCAGTTCCTGAAACGTGCAGATTCGATGACCACCGTATTGGAGGACGATGTGGTGGACGATCTTCTCTACTGCCTGCACCGACTCTTCACCGTGGAAATCACGGAGCGAGACGAGTTCATCTGAGTGAACCTCAGCTGTGCGCGAGCGCGGCGCCAACAATCCCTGCCCGATTGAGGCGCTCAGCGGGTACCACCCGCGTTCGAACACCTTTGAGATGGTGCTCGAACTTATGGAACGACTTACTGATTCCCCCACCCAAGATGAAGAGACTTGGCCAGAAAAGTTTCTCCATCTCTTGGAGAACCATCGACAGCTCTTTCGACCATTCCTTGTACGAGAGATCGCGATCATCCTTCGCTCTCGACGATGCGCGGTCTTCAGCGATCTTGCCGTCGAGCATCAGATGGCCGAATTCGGTGTTCGGCACGAGCGTTCCGTCCACGATGACGGCGGATCCAATGCCAGTACCGAGGGTGAGGAGCACGACGACGCCCGGCACGTTCTCTCCTGCGCCGAACCGCGCCTCAGCAAGACCGGCCGCGTCAGCGTCGTTGATCATCGCCACGTCACAGCCGGCAGCCTTTGTGAAGAGGGCATCACCGTCGACGTCGATCCAGTCCTTGTCGAGGTTGGCTGCCGTTCGAATAATGCCTTCCTTGACCACGCCGGGAAAACCCACTCCAACGGGTCCTGACCAGTCGAAGTGTTCCGTGAGCTGACGCACCACATCGGCCATTGCGTCTGGGGTCGCCGGCTGTGGGGTCTCGATGCGATGTTTCTCGGAATCGAATTCGCCAGTGGTGGTGTCGACCACCGCCGCCTTCATTCCCGATCCGCCGATGTCGATGCCAAGCACACGCGTCACGTTGATACCTCCGTCTTTTTCATTCGTTCCACCTATCGGCCGTCGCCGATACACACCAAGAGCTCTAGGCAGGTTCTTGGTTCGTCTCTGGCACGGCGATCTGATCGACGCTCGAATCGACCGTGGTAGGAAGTGCAGCCTGGCTCGTGTCGTCGCCCATTCGATCTCGCAGTGGGCCCATGATGTCGACGCCTGTCGCAGTCTGGATTTGCTCCGCGATTGCGATGACGGATTGTGGGAGCTGCTTCACTAATCCTGGCAAAGCTTGACCATCGCTGCCCGAATCGATGACGGTCATCTTGTCGATGTCGATGTTGTTCACCGTGGAGACGATCTGCTCGATCAGCTCGGGGAGCATGTTGAGGACAAAGATGTCGTGGGCGTCGGCGCCCGCCGCCTGGTATTGGTTCGTGAGGCGCGTGAACACTTCGACCTGCGCCTTGCCCTCTTCGACGATGGACGCAGCATCGGCCTGTGCCTGTAGCTGACGGGCTTCAAGGTCGGCCTGTGCTGGCAGCACCACGTTGGCCTGGAGGCGACGCTTTTCGAGTTCGATGCGCTCGGTCTCGAGCTCCTGCTCGGCCACCGCCTTTGCCTTCTCACCAGCAACCCGAGCCTGCTCTTCAGAGATACGAGCGACACCGTCGAGCTCGGCGCTACGTACCCGGAGCAGGTTCTGCTCCTCGACGATCTGACGATCGGCCTGGGCCCGGGAGATCTGCGCTCGCTGTTGTGCTGCTGCCTCGGCCTGCTCGGCTTCGGCCTGGCTGTCGGCTTCCGCGACGCGAGCCGACTTCAGCACTTCAGCCGTGCGCCGGCGACCAACAGCGTCGAGGTACCCGACCTCATCGGTGACGTTCTGGATCTTGAGCACATCGAGTTCGAGTCCCAATGTTTTGATGTCGTCATCGGCCTCCTCGATGAGGAATTGGGAGAACTTCAGACGATCCTCGTTCACTTCTTCGGGCGTGAGTGTTGCGAGCACACCACGAAGGTTCGCCTCGAGGGTCTCCTTGGCGATCTGGGCAATCGACTGATGCGGAACGTTCAGGAATCGTTCGACCGAGTTCGACAGAAGCGAGTCATTGCTCGAGACCTTCACGTTGGCAATGCCCTGCACATTCAGCGGGATCGCGCCCTTGGAATAGGCGTTGAGCACGGAGACCTCGAGCGGGATGTTGTTGAGGTCCATCCACGACACAGACTCGAGCAGCGGAACCCGGAACGCCCTGCCTCCTTTGATCGCCCGATAACCGACCGTGCGTCCATCAAGGGTCTGTTTCGTCCGCCCGGAGATGATGGCCACCCGGTTCGGAGGACAAATGATGATCAGGCTCTTCACTACGAACACCGCCGTAATGATGACCAGTGCGAAAAGTAGACCGAATATCGCCGCAATTTCCATGTCGTGTATTTTCCTTTCGGCCGAAGCCGATAGCAGGACCGAACAGTGCCGGACCAGTTCTTATTTGACTCGAGCGCTCAGCCTGAAATTTCCGGGTCGATGCCCATAACCTTGGCGACCCCGTTGGCCATCTTGACAATGACGACTTGTTCGCCCATTCCGAAACTCTCGTCAGGAGCACCCTCGACCGAACCAGCGGTGAGTTGCACTCGTTCTTCGCCCGTGTCGAGCCAGACCCGACCACGCTTTCCGACGTCGATGGGCACGCTGACGGTTGCGAGCCGACCTTCGAGCTGACGGTCGGTGAGTTGGCTGGACGTTTCGGTGTTACGAAGAAACCCGAACGCAGCGGTGTTCACGGCCGCCCCAATGAGGCCAAGCGAGACAGCGAGGATGATCGTCGAGATGAAGCCGACGTCGCGCCACGTCCCGAGCGTGCCAGCAGCGCCGAAGAATGCCAAGAAGAAGGCATACGAACTGACCGGGACGCGACGAAAGAACCCACTGAAGTCACCAATACCGCCGTCGACACCAGCGAAATCGAGGTCGGCACCGACGTCTGCGTCGATGTCGAACCCGGCGTCGCCGAGCTCCATGTCCCCGTCGCCGCCTCCGAGTACCAACACGGCGAGCAGAGGGATGCCAAGGGCTGCACAAAAGATATACAACGCCAACATGGTTCGATTCTACCGCAAAGACGAGTGCGAGCAGGACGGAGCTGGCCCCGGATGGGCGGGCGCCGCCTCGGGCGCAGCCGCCGAGCATCGAGGCCCGCCAGGGCCGGATTGCGACCGCGGAGAATTACAGAATCTGACTGAGGAACAATCGCGTTCGCTCTTCTTGTGGGTTCGTGAAGAAGTGTTCTGGGTCGCCGACTTCGACGACTTCGCCGTCGGCCATAAACACCACTCGATCGGCGACCTCACGAGCAAAGCCCATCTCGTGCGTCACAACGATCATGGTCATTCCATCGCGGGCGAGGTCTTGCATGGTGTCCAGGACCTCCTTGATCATCTCGGGGTCGAGCGCCGACGTGGGCTCGTCGAACAAGATCACCTTGGGTTTCATGGCCAGCGTGCGAGCAATCGCTACCCGCTGCTGTTGGCCGCCGGACATCTGACCTGGATACTTGTTGGCCTGTTGCGGAATCTTGACTCGCTCGAGCAGCTCCATAGCGTGCGCCTCGGCCTCTGCCTTGGAGACACCACGAACGTTGCGCGGCGCCAACGTGATGTTTTCGAGCACCGTGAGGTGTGGGAAGAGGTTGAACGACTGAAACACCATTCCGGTCTCGCGTCGGATCTCCTGGATGTTTCGCACGTCATCCGACAGCTCGATCCCGTCGACAACGATCTTTCCTTCGTCGTGCCGCTCCAGTCGGTTGATGCAGCGGATGAGCGTCGACTTGCCCGACCCCGAAGGGCCGATGACGACGACCACCTCTTGCAGTCCGACCTTGAGATTGATGTCTTTGAGAGCGTGAAAGTCGCCGAAGTACTTGTGCATGCCGGCGACCTCGATCATGACCTCGCCGGTGCCGCCTCGGATCTCGGTTGCGTCTGTGTTGACTTGCACGTTGCTCATGAGTGAGAACTCCTGTCCTTTGCCGGGTGGGATGGGTCGAGGTTGGGCGAATCGGGCCGAGAAATCATCGCGTTCCGACTCCAAGTCGAGTTTCGAGTCGCCGACTTTCTTTCGACATGGTGTACGAGAACGCCCAGAACCCGAGGGCGACGAAGAGGTACGTCACCGGCGCTAAGCCACGTCCAAGGAACTGCGGTTGGTTATTGGCGATCTTGGCGGAGCCGAGGAACTCGAGGATGCCGACAACGACGAGCAGCGAGGTGTCCTTGAATAACGAGATGAACTGACCGACCATTGCCGGAATCACGGCCCGGAGTGCCTGCGGCAACACGATGAAACGCTGCTGGGATCCCGGCGCCAACCCAAGTGCCTGCGCTGCCTCGGTCTGACCCTTGGGCACGGCCTGTAGGCCGCCGCGAACGATCTCGGAGATGTACGCAGCGCTGAATCCCATGATCACAACGATCGCGAGGGTCAAGTCGGTTGGGCGATCAAAACCGATGGGCAGGAAGAACGGAAGGAGCAGTCCCGAGAACAACAGCAACGAGATGAGCGGCACGCCGCGAACAAACTCGATGTAGAGCACCGAAGCTGTCTTGATCACCGGAAGGTTCGATTGTCGCCCGAGAGCGAGCAGAATACCGAATGGCATTCCCAAGGTCACCCCGACAACAGCGGTGAACAAGTTGACGTGGAGTCCACCCCATTCTTTCCAACCGAAGCCCTCGAACCCGATGGCCCGGATGACACCCCATGCAACAATCGCGGCCACGAGGGAGCCGCCCCAGGCGGTAAGTTTGGCGGCCGTGGTCGGTGGCACGTCGCGGCGACCCATCTCGGCCAGGACCCAGAAGAAGACGACAAGGCCGACGCAGAAGCCACCAAGGCCAGACGTCCCAGCAATGACCAGCATCGACGCGATCATGAGCAGTGCTGCGATGTAGACGGCCCGTTTCCGAAACGCCCCGGGTGCCCGCCAAGCGAGCTCGCGAACAACGAACACGATCGCGATCGTGGCAATAATACCGATCATCGGCAGAATCGTCCGAGCGAAGCTGGCGAAGAAGACCAGGATCGCGATGATCGGCCAGAATCGGCGAACCAGGTCCGGGAAACTTGACTTCTCGGACTCGATCCCTTGGTCCTTGGCCACCTCGTGGCTGTTGCGGGCCATGGCTCCAACCGCAACGCCGATCGCTCCTGCGAGCAGGAAACCAGAAGCCCAGAGCCGCCAGAGTTCATCGTTCGGGAACTGCCCGATCATGAAGATTCGCAGGGTGTCACGGACGATCGTGAACTCCACGGAGATGACCCAGGCGACCAACAACCACATCAGCCAAAGACCGAGCAGTCCGACAACCACGCTGATGATCGAGTTTGCAACGCTGCTGAATAGGTTGGTCTTGAGCCACTGGCCTGCCGACACATTGACGATGACGCGCTCTCGTGGCTGGGTCGGGGTTGGCAGTTCTGCGTCACTCATATCTGTGTCACTCATATCAGCGCCCCACGATCTGAAGTCGGCGGTTGATGGTGTTGCCCACGGCCGAGAGCACCAAGGAAATCACGAGGTACATGAGCATCAATATTAAGATCAGCTGTGGTGCCGGGAGCGACTGGCCGTTCAGGTTCGAGATGATCGAGGTGACCTCTCCGAACCCGATCGCGACCGCAAGCGACGAGTTCTTCGAGAAGTTCAGGAACTGGTTGATTAGGGCTGGGAAGGCAATTCGCATCGCCTGCGGCAAGACGACGAAGCGATACCGCTGAAACCCGCTGAGGGCAAGCGCTTGTGATGCCTCGACCTGGCCCGAGTGAACCGCCTGGATGCTGCCGCGCACGATCTCGGCGATGTGTGTTCCCGTGTACAGCACCAGTGCGGTAACAACCGCAGCGAATGGCATCTGCATTCGGATCCCGCCTTCGTACACACGTCCAGCCTCGTCGATGGTCGGGAGTGAGATCTTGGCCGGCCCACCGAGCACAACGAACGCAACGGCACCGATTGCAAAGAACGTGCCCAAACCCCAGAGCACCCGATGGTGCTGTGCCCCCGTCGTGATGAAGACCTGGGTGCGCCAGTAGGCAACAGCGATGGCAGCCAACAACGCGGCCAGAAGGACCCACCGGAACGCCGCGAAGTTATCTAGCCCTTCGATAGAGGGGAACGCGAACCGAGAGTTGTTGAAGATGAACCAGCCGGCTGGCTTCCAGCTCTCCGCGGACTTTGGAAAGGACGAAAGGAACACGCCCGCCCAGATAAGAAAGATGACCACAAGCGGTGGCAGGTTCCGGAAAAACTCCACGTAGCCGGTGGCGATCTTGCGCATCAGCCAGTTGGTTGACAGTCGAGCGATGCCCATCAGGGTTCCCAGGATCATCGCGAGGGGAATGCCGACGACGATGATTCGGAGCGTGTTGAAGAATCCGGCGATGATCGCCTCGCTCACGGTGTCGGCTGGGCTCAGGGGGTTGTCGGCAATGGTGATGCCCGCTGGCTGGTCGAGGAAGTCGAAGTTGAGCTTCAGGCCGATCGCGTCGGTGCGGTCCTGAAAGTTGCCCCAGAGGTACCAGAAGACGCCACCGACCACGATGGCGAAGACGATCTGGGCGAGGATTGCGAGCACCTTGGTGTCACGGTAAGGCGGGGCGAGTTGGCCGACCGACTTGTCGTATCGCCGTTGCTGAAACACCCGGAAGGATTCAAGAAGGAGCCGACCAGCCATGTACGCGATCGTCGCCGCAACGCCGAGTGCCACAACCCACAGCAAGAAGATAATCATCGAAAGCCCCCCGGCCATTCGGTGGATTCTGGAGGGGCCCAGGACGGGCCCCTCCGGAAGTTAGTAGTTGAACTCATGCATGAGCGAATCGCATCCGCTCACGCAGGGATAGTTAGCGGAACGGCGGCGTGTAGAGAAGCCCGCCCGTGGTCCACAACTGGTTCGGTCCACCAATGCTCAAGCCGATCGGCGTGAGGTTGTCGTTGAAGATCTCTTCGTAGTTACCAACCTGGCTGATCACGTTATAGAACGCCTTGGCATCGAGACCAAGACCGAGGTCCTTGACTGCTTCGTTGCCCTCATCATCGACAACTGGCTCGCCGAGGAACGTCAAGATGTTCGAGTCCTCACTGCCGAGGAAGTCGTCAACATTCTCCGACGAGATGCCGTACTCCCACGCCTGCACCGTGGCCATGGTGGCCCAGTCGACGATCTGTGCCCATTGGGTGTCGCCATCGGCGACCGCTGGGCCGAGCGGCTCCTTCGAGATGATGTCGGGAAGGATGAACGTCTCGAGCTCCATGCCGGCAGCAAAGGATGCGAGCTGTGACGCATCGGATGTCCACACTTCACACTGTCCAGCCTGAAACGCCGGGTTCAGTTCGTCGTTCGACGCGAACTCGAGCGGCGTGAACGCGATGCCCCTGTCAGCGAAGGTGGCATTGAGGTTCGTGAGCGTGGTCGTACCGGTCTGCACACAGATCGTCGCGTTCGCCATATCTTCGAGCGTCGCGATGCCGCTGTCTGCGGCGACCATAAATCCCTGGCCATCGAAGAAGTTGGTGTGCAAGAAGGTGGCCTGCTCGGCGCCGTCACGGCTTGCCGTCCACGTGGTGTTACGGATCAGGACGTCAATCTCGCCCGACTGGAGCGTGGGGAAACGTTCGGCAGCTTCGAGGGGCTTGACCTCGATGAGCTCAGCGTCGCCCAAGACAGCGGCGGCGATGGCCTTGCAGAAGTCGATGTCGAAGCCAGAAGCCTCACCCGTTGCGGCGTCGACGCTGCCGAAGCCAGCGAGGCCGTTGTTGCCGCCGCAGTTGACGACGTTCGCAGCGATGACCTTGGCGAGCGTGCCGCCCTGAGTGACGTCGACCTGATCGGGTTCGTCGTCGCCGGCATCTGGGACGGTTGTTGCATCTCCAGCGTTGTCACCGTCGTCGGAATCGCTGCCACAGGCGGCGGCCACCATTGAGATTGTGAGAAGCAGCGCAAGAATGCGCAGCAACTTACTCATGTTCTTCATGTCTTTTTCCCTCCAACGCTCTCGTGCCGTCGTTGGCGATACCACACGACTTCACGCGCGATATTGAGAGCGAAACAACTCTAACTGGTGATGCGATATTCGACAAAGCGCCCCGGGGTTCATCTTCGGCCCGCGTTAGAGGATCTGCGAGAGGAACAACTTCGTTCGCTCTTCGGTCGGGTTCACGAAGAAGTGCTCTGGCGTACCGACTTCGACGATCTCTCCCGATTCCATGAACACGATTCGATCAGCGACCTCGCGAGCAAATCCCATCTCATGGGTCACCACGATCATGGTCATTCCATCGCGGGCGAGCGACTTCATGACCTCGAGAACCTCGGTGATCATCTCTGGATCGAGCGCAGACGTCGGCTCGTCGAACAGCATGATCTTGGGATCCATTGCGAGCGAGCGCGCAATGGCGACACGCTGCTGCTGGCCACCAGACAGCTGGCCAGGATGTTTTGATGCTTGCTCAGGAATCCCCACTCGCTCGAGGAGCTGCATCGCTCGAGCCCGCGCCTGCTCCTTCGGCACCTTGCGGACGGTCGTTGGCGCGAGCGTGATGTTGTCGAGAACAGTCAGGTGTGGGAAGAGGTTGAACTGCTGGAAGACCATGCCCACTTCGGAGCGAATCTTCTCGATGTTCGTGACGTCATCGTCCAGCTCAATGCCATCAACGACGATCCTTCCCGCCTGGTGTGCCTCGAGCCGGTTGATACATCTGATCAACGTGGACTTGCCCGAACCTGAAGGCCCAAGCACCACGATCACTTCACGATCCCTCACTGTGAGGTCGACGCCGCGTAGTGCTTCGAAGTCGCCAAACGACTTCCGCACCCCCTCACAAACGATCATCTCGTCGCGCGACTCGACGTCCTCGGTGAGTGGTGCGTCCTCGATGTTCATGCAACGTCCTTCCGTGCAGAAGAAATATAGGACCAAGACGTGCTCAACGTCGAAGTCTGCAGTTCACAAACCCCGCCTCGCTACGCATGATGATTGGCCACGCGAGTATGTTCGCCAACCATGACTGCCCACCTCGTCGATCACGCCCTCGTTGCCGAACGCCTCACCAACCTGCGGCGCACATCCACCAATCGCCCCGATTTTCGTCGCAATCTCCACGAGCTCTCTCTGTACGTGCTCTTCGATGCGCTCCGGACGCTGCCAACGACGAGCATCGAAATCGACACTCCTCTCGAGAAGACGATGGGTGCTCACGTCTCGCAGCCGCCGCTTGTCATACCGGTCATGCGTGCAGGTCTCGGCATGCTCGACGCGGCTCTTGCCTTGCTTCCCGAATCGCCGGTCGGTTTTATTGGTCTCAAACGTGATGAAGCAACCCTGCTTCCGCATGCCTATGCCAACACCGTGCCTGAGGATCTGGACGGTCTGCCGTGTCTCGTCCTCGACCCCATGTTGGCCACAGGTGGGTCGCTCGCTCACACGTGCGAACTCCTCTATGAATCAAACGCGGGACCAATCACGGTCGCCTGCATCCTGGCTAGCCCTGAGGGACTCGAGCTGATGGCGAAGGAACACACGAACGTCGAGGTGTGGACGGCCTCAATCGATGAATGCCTGAACGACATTGGATTCATTCGGCCCGGCTTGGGCGATGCAGGCGACCGGCAATTCGGCCTGTCCTGATGCTCGATCATGTATTTGCCGACGCGATCGGCGCGCTCCGAGCAGCGCTTGAACTCGCCATGCTCGAGCGGCAGGCGGTCGAGGAACGATTCACCACCGATGCGCTCCTGGGAGACACCCGCTGGGAGACCTCCTACAGCATTCCGGGTGAAGGCCACCCTCCCCGGGTACAGGCCGACATGACACTCCAGTGGCCGACGTGGTCACAGACCGCCTATCGCAGCTGGGTCCTGAGCGGTGACCTCGCCGATGTGCCTGCAATCGAAGCTGAAGTCGTAATGCGAGCGCAATTACTTTCCCACCCTCCCCAGGTAGCCGACGTGCTCGCATCACTTCCATCACAATCACCACTCTTGGGACGAAACTCGCTCGAACGCTCCAGCGGTGCGACGGTCGAAACGATCTATGGCGACGACCTGAGCTACGCCGATTACGCAATCGACGTGACATACATGGGTTCTCTCGAGCTGCATAGCGATGTCTTGGCCGATGGCAACCTGCTCGACGAGATGTTCAGCGCAGCTGGCGCCTGGATCTCCGGCACGCTGATCTCGCTTTCCGACGCCGTCTAATACACAGCGCAGGCTCTAGATCCCGCGCTTGACCTCGGGAAGATCGTCGTAGGACGGCTCGCGCTTTTCCATTTGTGCTGCGAACGACTCCATGAGGTCGGTGGGTTGGAACATTCCGGTCTGCCATGCCGCCATGTACTGAAGCGAGTCTGCAGTCGAGTGATCGCGGGTGTAATTGATCATCTCTTTGGACCCGTGCACGGCGAGCGGTGAACGAGAGGCGATGCGCGCGGCGATCTCGAGCACGCCGTCGACGAGAGACTCGTGATCGGCGTAGATCTCGTTCACTAGGCCGACTTCCTTGGCGCGTTCGGCCGTCATCCGATCTCCCGTGTACGCGAGTTCGCGCACGATGCCTTCGGGGATAAGTTTCGGCAGGCGTTGGAGCGTTCCGACATCGGCGGTCATGCCGATGTTGATCTCGTGAATGCAGAACCAGGCATCAGCCGTGGCGTAGCGCATGTCGCACGCCGTGACCATGTCGACCGCACCACCGACAACTCCGCCCTGCATCGCAGCGAGAACCGGCATTCGAGCTCGCTCGAACGCAGTGAACGTGTCCTGGAGATGCAGCACGTTGTAGCGAAAATTGGCCCGTGCTCGGCCGACTTCGATGTCGTCGTTGTTGTTCAGGTCGCCGTCGGTGAACACGCTGATGTCCATGCCAGCGCTGAAGTGTTTGCCGGTCGACGACACGACGATTGCGCGCGCCGAACCCCGGTCGCTGATCTCGTCGACCAGCTGTGGGAGCTCACGCCAGAAGTCGGGCGTCATGCTGTTGAGCTCAGCTGGACGATTCAGGACGATATGCGCAATGTGGTCGGACTCAGAGACCTCGAAACATTGGCTTCCCATCAGTGTGCAGCTCCCAGGGGTGCATCGACGCCGTCGACGAGATCGAAATTCATGTACTCCTCGGCGGTGTCTTCGTAGTTCTCATATTCAATCACGCCGATCTCAGTGAATCGATCACGGAGCCACCCATCGCCTGCATCGATGAGCCCGAGCTTGCGACAGTTGGGCACGATCTTGGCGAAGAGCAGTCGTTGGAAGGCCTTCATCTCCCAGGGCATCTCGAGCATGAACTTCACCATGTCGCGCTGATCAACACCCATGCGCTCCCACACCTCCTGGCGCATGAAACGATCGCGCATCCGCAGTGCGGCATCGAAGGCGAACTCCTGCCTCTCCCGAATCTCGGAGTTGTTCATGCCGTCGTAGACCTCTTGCAGACTCAACACCCCGAACGCCACGTGGCGCGCCTCGTCGGCCATCACGTACCGCAAGAGTTGCTTGAGCAGCGGCTCGTTCGTGGTCGAGTGCATGAAACCAAACGCCGCCAGGGCCAGCCCCTCGACCATGATCTGCATGCCGAGGTAGGTCATGTCCCAACGGCTGTCGTTGATGATCTCGTCGAGCAACAACCGCAGATGCGGGTTGATTGGATAGGCGCCCCCCAGCTTCTCGCTCGTATATCGAGCGAATACCTCGACGTGGCGCGCCTCGTCGACGACCTGGGTGGCGGCGTAGTACTTGGCGTCGATCCAAGGGACGGTCTCGACGATTTTTGCCGTGCAGAGGAGGGCACCTTGTTCGCCGTGCATGAATTGGCTCAGGCTCCATTTGAACGATTCGACCCACACCTGGTGGCGTTCGTCTTCGTTCATGCCTTTCAGCGGAGAGTCCTCGTGCCCGAAGAAATATTCGTCTTCGAGTGGGTCGACGGTTGGTTCGAACTTCTCGAGATCGACAACCGTGTCCCATGGAAGGTCGGTCGATCCATTCCATTGCGAACGTTTTGCTTTCTCGTAGAGCTTGTCAAGAGCCGCGCGTTGACCCTTTCCATAGTCCCAGGTGAACAACGCGTCGGCGTTGTCCTTAACCACATGGATCACTTCGTCGGGATCGACGTTCGCTCGAGCGATCTCAAGGATTCGATCGGGATCGTTCACGTCGATCTCATTCGGTTCGGTAATGCTCATGTGTTCGTGTCCTTTTGCGTGTTTGTGGTGGCCGGCACGGCCTTCGATTGGGGCGCTGCGGCGGCGATGACGCGATCGATCACATCACGCCACTCATCGGCATTGGGCTGCTCGCGCTCGAGCAAATGACTCACGTTCATTCCCATGCCCAATGCCATGGCGAAATGCGCAATCGCACCGGTGCTGAGGGTCATATCAATGTGACCGTCATCCTTGCCCTGCTGGATGTACTTCGAGATGCGGCTCTGATCGTCCTCGAACGATCGCCGGATCATGTCGGCGAGCTCGGGGTCTCGCCTACTCGAGACGATCGCTTCGAGCAGCAGCCACTCGGATCCGGTCGGTTCGTCGAGGAGATGTGTGCCGAGCGAAAACAGCAGGTCCGCTCCGCCTTGAGGAGCTTCGGGAAGCACCTTCTCGATCTGATCGACGAGATGTTCCCCGAGCGCAGCGACCAACAGATCAGCCTTCCCGCGATACCTGCTGTAGATCGCGCCAGTGGTGACACCAGCCCGTCGCGCAATCTCGGCCACCTTGGCTCGGTCATACCCGGACTCGGTGAACACCTCGGCAGCGGCACCAAGCAATCGATCACCAAGAGGATCTGGCCGTGCAGCGTAAGAAGTGTCCGGGGTCACACTCAGATAATAACGGTGATTATCCGAAGATTCCAGCCGGGCTCCGCGCTCATTTTCCGCTTCATTCCTCCCGGGCTTCGCCCTCCAGCGGTCGCAATCCGTCGCTGCGCTCCTCGATGCTCGGCTGCTGCGCCTGAGAGCACCTTTCCGTCGTTCGTCCCTCACTCCTGGGTGCTGGCGTCTCTCCGTGCGTATACAGAGACACGCGTGTCTGGAAAGTGGAAGTGAGGCCCGACCATGGTGGTTGTTGTGACGCAAGACATAGCGACCTGGCACCTTTTTCCAAAAAGGGGTCAGACCCCTTTTTGGAAAAAGGTGGGGTCAGACCTACTGATCACCCCCTACTGGTCACCCTGCGGGAACACCACGTGGGAACAGCTGCGACAGCAGAGCTGGAGCTAGTTCGATGCGTGTGACGCTCGACATAGGGGTCTGACCCCTTTTGGGGACACTCGACATAGGGGTCTGACCCCTTTTTGGGAACATATGCGCCTGGAGGAAACGCCTCAGGCGGGAGGGGAGCGCAGCTGCGGAGCGACCGTGAGTGCTTCCGCGGATCTCGACCGGGAGTGTCGAGATGTGATTGGACGAGCGACCAGACGCCGCCTCCGGCGCAGCAGCCGAGCATCGAGGAGCGCAGCGACGGATTGCGACCGCTGGAGGGCGAAGCCCGGGGAAAACGGCGTATTACCCGCAGTACGTATGGAGTGGTTGCATCGGGCGCGCGCCGATGTGGGTGATGACTTCGGCGGCCGCACAACTGCCCATCCGTCCGGCCTGGGCAAGATCGGCTCCTTGCGCAAGCCCAGCGAGAACTCCCGCGGCATAGAGATCGCCTGCACCGGTTGTGTCGACGCGCCGTTCGACCTCGACGACCGGGATCCGGATGATCTCCGATTGCGTCACGATCGTTGAGCCATGGCTTCCGTTGGTCACACACGAGACCTCGACCAAGTCTCGAAGCTGCCGAAAGATCTCGTCCTCATCTTCGGTACCAAACATCGAAATCGTCTCGTCGTGGTTCCCGAACAGCAGATTGACGCGGTCGGCAATCAGGTCCATCCATTCAGCTCGGTGCCGGTCGACCGCAAAGGGGTCAGAAAGAGTGAGCGAAGCAGTGACACCATTTGCATGGGCGATGTCGAGGCCAAGACGGATTGCTTGTTTTGCCTCTTCGAGATCCCAGAGATATCCCTCGCAGTAGAGCGACTTCGCACCAGCGATCAACGACTCATCGATGTCATCGACCGTCAGCACCGAGCTCGCTCCAAGAAAGGTGTTCATCGTGCGTTGCCCGTCGGGAGTGACTTGAATCAAGCAGCGCGCAGTGGCAGGGCCCGCAGCTGCTGGCACCACATCGAATTGCACTCCCGCCTCACGGATGTCGTGGATGAACACCTCACCGAGCGCGTCGTTGCGAACCTTGCCGATATACGCAGCAGGAACGTTGAAGGACGCAATACCAACCATCGTGTTCGCCGCCGACCCTCCAGACTCTTTGAGTCCGTGGGGCATCAGGCCTGTCAGCTGTTCGGCCCGATCTTCGTCGATCAGCGTCATCGAGCCTCGATTGAGCTTCCACTCATCGATAAAGCTGTCCTCGACCTGGCCAATGACATCGACGATCGCATTGCCGACGCCGACAACTTCCGCTGCACCCATGATGACTCCCAGCCGGAGGTCAGAGCCCGGCACGGCCCTCGAAGGTACCATCGGCGAGTCGATGCACGACGGTTTTGCCGCTCGACACTTCCCGAAACGCCAGACACGAGGTTTTTTGATGACATACCGGCTCCCGCGGACGATTCTGCCCGCGAGCTACACACTCGAGGTCCGCCCGAACCTCGAGACCAACGCGTTCACCGGCAGCGTCACAGCAACAACGGTTGTGGTCGAAGCAACCGCGGAGCTGCGCTGCAATATCGCCGACCTCGAGGTCGATGAGATTCGCATCGATGGAGAGCCGAAGTCATTCGAGATCGATGAAGACACCGAACAGCTAATCGTCGACCTCGGCGGCACCCGAGAGCCCGGACCACTCGTCTTCGAGACAACTTTTGCGGGTGTGCTCAACGACGCGTTGCGGGGATTCTACCGATCGACGTTCACCGATGACAATGGCGCGGAGCACACGATCGCCACCACACAGTGCCAATCCACTGATGCTCGGCGCATCTTTCCCTGCTGGGACGAACCCGACATGAAGGCGACGTTCGACATCACCATGGTGATCGATCCTGAGCTCACCGTCGTGAGCAACGGCGCTGAAGTCGGGCGCGAGCGCCGCGATGATGGAACTGTCGCTGTTCATTTCGCCGAGACGATGAAGATGTCGACCTATCTCGTCGCATTCGTCGTTGGGCCGTTGGAGATCTCTGAGCCTGCATTTGCCGGCGACGTTCCTGTTCGCATCGTGCACCGACCCGGCCAGGGACACCTCACGTCGTTTGCCCTCGAGGTCGCTGTTGCGGCTCTCAACTACTTCGAGGCCTACTACGGCATTCCATATCCCACCGACAAGCTCGACATGATCGCTCTCCCCGATTTCGCCATGGGGGCCATGGAGAATCTCGGATGTGTGACGTATCGGGAGATTCTTCTCCTGGTCGACCCTGACACCGCAACGCAGCCTGAACTCCAAAACGTCGCCGACGTCATCAACCACGAGCTCGCACATATGTGGTTCGGCGATCTCGTCACGATGAGCTGGTGGAACGGAATCTGGCTCAATGAGGCCTTCGCAACGTTCATGGAGATGAAAGCGACGGATCGTTTTCGGCCCGACTGGCAACGCTGGACGAGTTTTGGCATCAGCCGATCAGCCGCGTTCGACATCGACAGCCTCGTCTCGACAAGGCCCATCGAATTCCCCGTGATCTCACCAGCGGACGCAGAAGGTATGTTCGATCTCCTCACCTACGAGAAGGGCGCCGCTGTCGTGCGGATGCTCGAGCAGTGGCTTGGGGAGGACATCTTCAGAGACGGAATCCGCCACTACCTCGCCGAGCACGAATTCGGAAACACCGAGACACACGACCTGTGGGACGCACTCGAACATGTCGCCGGCCGCCCGGTGACGGCGGCGATGGAGACGTGGATCTTTCAGGGCGGCTATCCAGTGATCGATGTTGCCGACACCCAGATCCATCAACGCCGGTTCACCTACTCGGGCGAGGGAGACCCAGCGACCTGGAGCGTGCCGGTGCAGCTTCGTACACGTAATGGCGACGTCTCCGTGGTCGAGATCGATGGCGAGACAGCGGCCCTCGACATGCCCGCGAGTGACATCGAGTCGTTCAACCACATGGGTCACGGCTTCTACCGCGTGAAACTGCCACCCGCCCGCCTCGCTGCGCTGGGATCGGCTGGAGTGGATCGACTCGAACCGGTTGAACGTTTTGGTTTGGTCGATGACGCGTGGAGCCTGACGCTTGCCGGCGAAACCGAAATCGGCGACTTCATTGCGCTTCTCGATGGATATCGGAGCGAGTCGGACGTCTCGGTGTGGCAACGCATCATCGGGGCGCTGGGTTTCATTGATCACGTTGCCGACGGCGGCGATCGCGCAGCACTGGGCGACCGAATCTCCGATCTCATCGGCGAGGCCAGGGCAACACTCGGCCCCGAGCCGGTGTCCGGAGAATTGCCCAGGGTGGGTCAGCTCCGTGGCTCGTTCCTGAGCGCTGCAGGCACGCTCAGTCGTCACGGCTCTGCTGTCCGACTCGACGCGGTGACACGAGCGCGCCAGGTTCTTGGCGAACAGACTCCGGATGCCGAATTGCTGTCGGCGGCGGTCAAGGTCGTGGCCGCCAACGGCACCGATGACGACTTTGCACGGTTCCGCGAAGGGTTCGAGAACGCGGACAACCCGCAAGAGGAGATGCGGTTCTTGTACGCACTCCCGGCGTTCCCGGATGCAGCGCAGAGCGACGAACTCATCACCATGGCTCTCGGCGGTGCAATTCGTTCGCAGAACGCACCTTTCGTCCTCGCCCAGGCGCTGATGCATCGAGTCCATGGACCCGCAGCTTGGAGCCGAATCCAGACCTCATGGGACGAGATCCACGAGCTCTTCCCGTCGAACACGATCGTGCGCATGCTCACCGGAATTCGCTGGCTGACAGATCCGGACACGTCGAGAGACGTCGCAGAGTTCTTTGCCGACCGCCCTCTCCCCCAAGGCCAAAAGCAACTCGATCAGCATCTCGAGCGTTTGGCCGTGAACGCCCGCTTCCGGCAGTCGGTCTCGACGTCGCTCAGCCATGCCCTGATCTGATCCGTGCGATCGATCCATTCGCCCTTCTCGCGTCTTTCGGACATCGAGGTCTTTTCGGTCGAGCCGCGTGCAGCTCAGCTGCTGGTTCGAGCGGATGCCGCAACCGTGTGTGCCCGCGTCCGGAATAATCTTGATGAGAACAATGTCGTTGAGGCAGAGGTCATCGAGGGGGTTGCCGTCCTCGAACTCGGCGGCCTCACGCCAGCGACTCATTATTCCATCGGCCTGGAAACCACCTCGGGAACCCCGCTTGGCGAGGCCGAATTCACGACTTCGCCCGACCATGGGAGAGCGACAGCGAAGATTGCAACGATCTCTGACGTCCACCTCGGACTCGAACGGTTCGGTGTAGGTCGAAAACTCACGGATCGGTCATCGACGCCCTTCGCGCTGCGCTGCGCTCGTGCGGCGATCGATGAGGCCACAGCGTGGGGCGCCGAGCTCCACTTGGTGAAGGGTGATCTGACCGACACCGGACAAGAGTGCGATTGGGAACTTGCGGTGGACCTACTGGCCGACGTGACGATCCCGATCATGTTCACCCCGGGAAACCACGACGTGCCGAAAGAAAGCGACGTTGAACCCGCGGCGGGAGCGCGATTGCTCGGCCTCGACTTCTCCGCTGTGCAGGTCAAGGACCTCGACGGGGTTCGAATCGTTCTGGCTGACACGAGCCGTGATGCACGAGGAACAGGCGATCTCGCTCGCATGACTGACGAGCTACTTGAGGCGGTGGATTGTCCACTCCCGGTTCTTCTCGCGTTTCATCACAACATCCAGCACCTCCCGCTCCCATGGTTCTGGCCACCAGGGATTTCCTCGGGCAACGCCATGCCCGTCGTCGCTGCTCTCGAAGAAACAAACCCGCACCTCTTCCTCACCTCCGGCCACACTCATCGGAATCGACTCCACTGGCTCGGCCGAGATCGGACGATTCCTTACACCGAGGTCAGTTCGACCAGCGACTACCCCGGAGTTTGGGCTGGGTACACGGCAAACGAGTCGAGCATCCATCAGGTCGTACGCCGGATATCGGCATCGGACGCGATCGACTGGACAGAACGTACGCGCAGTGTTCTCGGCGGCGTGTGGCCCCGATGGTCGCAAGGCAATCTGCACGACCGAACGGTCGACGTCAGGTTCGGCTAGCTGCTCGGGAACTACGGTGAACCCATGAAACGCGATCTCTCCGAAGTCGAACTCCGGGTTCTGGGTGCGCTGATCGAAAAAGCACTCACCACTCCTGATCAGTACCCGTTGAGCACCAACAGCCTTCGTCTTGCCTGTAACCAGAAGACGAGTCGCGACCCGGTGATGGACCTGTCGGAGAACGAGACCGACGCAGCGCTGTTGTCACTGCGCGATCGGGGCCTGGCCCGCAGCTCAAGACCACAAGGATCCCGATCCTGGAAGCACCACCATGTGCTCACCGAAGTGCTGCCATTGGACCCCGGAGAGGTTGCCCTTCTTGCTGTACTGATGCTCCGAGGTCCGCAGGCACCGGGCGAATTGCGTCAACGAACCGATCGGATGCACGGTTTCGATGACATCAGCGATGTCGACTCCGCTCTCGAATCGTTGTCCAATATCGATGAGCCGCTCGTGGAGTGCATTGGGCGCGAACCAGGCCAGAGCCAGGATCGGTGGCGTCATCTTCTCGCTGAGGGTGCTGTTGCGCCCGCTGCCTCTCGCCAGAGAGCCATGGCACACGAGTTTCGCTCGCTCCATCACTCGGGCTTCTTCGTGCTCCCAAATCCTTGGGATCGCGGATCTGCGCGGATGCTCCAGGAGCTGGGCGCTCGTGCGCTTGCGACCACAAGCGCCGGATTTGGCAGATCGATCGGCAAGGAGGACCAGGAGGTCAGCCGCGACGAGCTGGTACGCCACGTCGACGATCTCACGAGCTTCTGCGACGTCCCAGTAAATGTGGACAGCGAGCGACTCTTTCCCGAGGAACCCGGGGGGATTTCACGCACCGTTGATCTGCTGGCCGAGGCTGGCGCTGCAGGTGTGTCGATCGAGGACTACAACCCAGAAAGCCGTTCGATCGATGGGTTATCGAGAGCCGTCGAGGCAGTACATGCAGCGGCTGAGTCGTGTGCCCGCCACGACATCGTCCTGACCGCGAGAAGCGAGAACCATCTCTATGGACACACCGATCTCGATGACACGATCGCGCGACTGATCGCCTTCCGCGAGGCCGGCGCTGAGGTCTTATATGCGCCCGGGCTCATCGATGCGATCGACATCGAGCTCGTGGTCTCAGAAACGGATCGACCACTCAATGTTCTTGCGCTTCCCGGCGCACCCTCGTTGGCGGAGATGGCCGAACTTGGCGTGCGACGTGCATCGACCGGCAGTATTCTGTCGAACGCAGCCATGGACGCTGCACGCAACAGGGCCGCTGAGTTCTTCGAGGCATAACGAAGACGTCCTCTAAGGTGCGAACATGACGAACGTCGAGCCGGTTCAACTCACGGCATGGTCGGACTTCCTTTGACCGTGGTGTTACGTCGGGACCGTGCGTCTCGACAAACTTGTCGAAGAGATGGGCAGCCGAATCGAGATCACCTGGCAGGCTTTTCTGCTTCGCGTTGAGCCGAAAACCGACGATCGAGACAAGTTCGTCGAGTACACCAAGAGCTGGCTCAACCCGGCAGATCAAGAACCTGACGCACAGTTCACTGTCTGGGCCAGCGATGAGGGTCAACCCTCATCGAGCATCCCCGCCCACGTCGCCCACAAAGCAGTAACTCTGGTGTCGCCTGAACGAGCAATGGACTTTCACCATCGACTCCTCAGGGCGTATTTCACCGAGAATCGAAACATCGCCGAAAGCAACGTGCTCCTCGAACTCGTCGACGACATCGGCGTCGACCGTGATGCGGTCGCCGAGGTGGCAACAACTCGACGTGACGAGCTCACCCAAGAGGTGATCGACGAGCACAATCTTGCACTGCAGAGCCAGGTGACCGCTGTTCCGACCGTCGTGTTCGAGGGCACTTTTCCGGTCCCTGGAGCGCAACCGCTCGAGACGTATATCCGAATCGTTGAGCGAATCGAAGAGCACAAGGCGCAACAAGAGACTCACTGAACCGACGCACGGTTAGGCGGATGGGGAATGACACCATTCGTGACTACTCTTGCGTTTCACCGGCGGAAACTCACGAAGCAACACATGACCATTACCTTTCAACCACAGTTCATCAAGCAGGACTCGGCGGTCCCGTTGCGCATGATGGTTGGCGGATGGGCGGTAGCGGTTGCCTCCATCGTGACCGTCGGACCCGTGACGAATCGAATCATCGCCTTCATAGGCGTGACGCTTCTGACTGGCGGTCTCATCACATTGACCCTCACCGGCACTCGCACATGGCGCATGGTGCTGGGTGCAGCGGCCGGAGGGTTCGCTGCCTGGCTCGGTTACAAGTTTGCGTTTCCGGACCGGATCATTCCTGCCGCGGACGATCCGCTCGAATGGATCGAAAGAGAAATCCTTGCGGCGATTGCGCTTGGTCTCTCAATGCTCGTTATCGGATTCGGCGGCATGCTCGAAGCAGTTCGCGCACAAGCATCTGCTGGCTCGTCGCCTTGGCCGGTCCGCGTCGTACTCTTGCTCATCGGCGGGTTCATTGCTGCCGCGGCGTGTCGCGCATTCGAGGTTTCGACAGGTGTGACGGTTTTGGTGCTCATCGCAACCACGATCGGTCTGATCGCACTCACCTGGCTTCGGCGTGAACGGCCGACCAGCCACTTCGTCCCTCGCCCTTGAACAACCAGCCCAAGGCCGCCGGCTAGCCTTCGGCCTGCCCGCTAACCTTCGGCTGTGCGCGTGCTTGTCATCTCCAACGATGTGACGCCAGGTTTCGGCGTCCCGGTCGCTGCACCTGGGCTCCGTTCGGCGGGTCTCGCTGAGGGCCTTCACGCCCACGGCATCGACGTTTCTCTGACCGTGCCCACTGGAGTGATCGATCCGCTGTTTCCGAATGGTCGACCAATCCCCCCTGAAGGCGTCTCGATCGTCGATCCACTATTCCTGATGGATCACATTCGCCAAGGTTCGTTCGACACGGTGGTGTTCACGAATGCCAACATGACGCCCCACCTGGAGGCCGCTGATGGCGTCCGGTACGTCTTCGACATGTTCGCTCCAAAGCTGCTCGAATCGCTCGCAAGCTCATCACCCGGGAGACCGTGGGAAGAGATGGCGGTTGAGAAAGAGCGTGGCTTCGCCCTCGCCGATGAGATCTGGGTAAACGGCAGACGAAAGCTTGGATACGCCCTTGGGTGGCTCCTTCGGCCCACGGTGGATGCCCTCCGGCAGACACACTTCGGAAAACCGTCGCTTATCGGCCAAGACCTCTTGGCTCAGGTGAAGGTCGTCGAGATGCCTGTCCCCCTCCCCGCCGGCGTCGACAATCAGCCAGCTCGAATGAACTCGACCCCGCCGCTGAACCTCGGGATTGCCGGCTACTCCCAGCAGTGGAGCGCTCTTCGCGCCGTCCACCCTGTTCATCAACTTGTGGTCGAGTCTGGTCACACGCTCCACGGCCTCCTCCCACAGCACTGGGGCGGCCGTCCAGAAGACGCGCCAATCAACCAGTTGCCAGCCGCAACGGTCGCACACGAGGGGCCGCTTGGATACAGCGAATTCGCGACGTGGATTCAGTCGATGGATGCCATGATCGACGTCTTCACGCCGTCAGCGGAGCGCTACTTCGCGATGATCACCCGAAGCGCTGTGGCGCTGCGATTGGGAGTGCCGGTGCTGCACGGCGTGGACTCCGAGATCGCCGACATCATTCGTGAGTGCGACGCCGGGTGGGTCATCGACCCCGATGACCTCGACGCCTGGCATCGCGCATTGGCTGAGCTGACCAACCCCGACATCGTCGCCGAGAAGCGACGTGGCGCGCAGCGAGCATCGGAACATCGATTCGCTCCGCGGATAGCGCTGGCCGAAGTGGCGCGAACTTTGAACGACCGCTCGTGAGTGTGCGGTGACATCAGCGCGTTCGGTTCCCACCGATCTTCATGTTCTCGTTCCGTTCTGGGGCATGGCTGGCGGCGTGATCAAGATCCTCGACTACGCCCACCATGCAATGTCGGGCGGAGTTCACAAGGTCAATCTGTGGGCTCCCCCAGTTCCTCCGCAGGATCATCCAATTCACTCGCTTCCGGTATTCGCCTCACTCAAAGACGCACCGAGTGTCACCTTCAGAACGTTGCACGAGCTGGCCTTCGGAGACGACCTTGAACCGTGGGTGCTCTTCACCGAGCCCACCCACCATGCGTTGATCGAAGCTGCAGCCACTCATGCCCTGCATCATCACCTCATCCATCTGATCCAGGGAACACGGCATGCGAACCCTGCGTGGAGCGACGGGCGCAACTATCGGCTGTTGCATCGGCCGATGTCACGGATCATGGTCACAGAACAGGTTGCAGCTGCGGTGGCTCCCCACACGAACGACCGGTTCCCTATGCGGACGATCGTCGAGGGTCATGACGGGGCATACTTTGCCGCCGGCGCGCCAGAACAAACGGCGAATCGATCGGTGTTCCGCGTCCTCTACGCAACATGGAAGACCGATCTCGGCGACCGGGTGGCCGAACTTCTGGTCGACAATCCGTCGTTCACATTCGATGCTGTTCGCGGCGAATGTGGCTGGCCAGAGCTTCGTCGTCGGTACCACTCTGCAGACCTGTTCATCTGTTCGCCTGGATCCGAAGAAGGTTTCTATCTCCCTGGGATCGAAGCCATGGCAGCCAGATGTGCAGTCGTCAGTTCGTTCGTCGGTGGGAACGAGTCGTATCTGGACGACGGCCGCAACGTGCTGCGGGTTACCTATGACGACGCGGCCGCGCACGCGCAGGCCCTCATCACCCTTGCCCGTGACGCGGATCTCCGACAGACCCTGATCGCTGGCGGTATCGCCACGGTTCAAAGACATCGACTCGATCCGGAACGTGAAAACTTTCTGGACATGCTTGCAACGCTGGCAGAGCCAGTCCGTGCTCAGAGCTAACCTGAGCCAGACGAGGAGTTGACCGAGTGGAGCCAGTGGAGAAGGAACCGAAGCCCGACATGGCAAGAGAACTTGGCCTGGAGCTCGTGACTCCGATCACCGATGACGAGAAGGCCGAACTCGACTTTCTTCGCTACGAGTCGGCCCATCTCCAGCGACGACTCCGCTCGATCGAGGTCGAGTTGGATACCGCGGTCGTCGAACGAGACACGATTCGACATGAGCGCAACCTCATGGCCCAGGACTTCGAGTGGACGTTACATCGCCTCGCCACTTCGCCGGCCGGCCCTCTCTTTAGACGTCTGCCTGGCTTTTCACGAATGCTCGACACCTGGGGCACATCGGCGCAATGACACCCATCACGGTGACCACGTACGCTGGGCGTTCGGGGGTGGCCGGACTTTCCGACCTCACGACGGCCCAGGACCTCGATTTTGCGATTCGGGGTTCCGACGCGTTGGTCATTAACGATCCGTTGTCCTTCCCCTGGGAGTGGTTCACCGACGCTCCGATTCGCTGCCCAATAATTCTCGATGTGGGAACGTGCACCGAAGACGATGTGGTCGCCCTCACGCCTGTGCTCACATGCCTGACCGCGTCCGACAGGGTCTTGGGCGAACCGACCACGGCCGCCGCACTTTGCCAGACGCTCTGCCTGCCGAATATCTGGTCCGACCTCGATCTCGACATCGACGTCGAAATCGCGACCTTTGCGGCCAAAGCAGGAAGGTCAAAGCTCGCTGATGTCGAAGAGGCCATGATCATCAGGCGGCTCTCCAAAGACGATGATCTCATCATTCGAATCATCGACGGTGACCAGCTTCGCAGCGCCAGGTCCGGCTTCGCCACACTCGTGCAACAGATCAGTGATGAACTCAACGGAGCGGCCGTCGACACCGTGTGGGGCATACACCCAGAGCCCGGCACTCCTGTCGAGCGCGCAGTTCTGGCGTTTCGGCCACAAGCAGCCACATGAATCCGATCTTGATCGCCGGGTTCCATCGAAGCGGTACCTCTGCGATCGCCCGGATGTTTCACTCCGCAGGAGTGCACCTCGGAGATAGGTTGCTCGGCGCCGAGCCGTCCAACCCTCACGGCCACTTCGAGGACCTTGACGTGGTCACATTACACGACGCGTTTCTGGGCCAAACCGGACACACCTGGAAGAGCACGACCAGCGCTCGAGAACCGCTTGACGAGGCCTCGAGGGACCAGCTCCGCGCGTTGATCGATCACCGAAACCAAACCCACAGACTGTGGGGAGTTAAGGACCCGCGACTCTGCCTGTACCTCGATGAGTGGTTGTCCGTTGTCCCGAACGCGCATGTTGTCGTCGTCATTCGGCAACCAGACCAGGCAGTGCGCTCGCTCCACATGCGTCACGCCCGCCGTCACGTCGATGCTCGAGGCATCGACCCGTCGGACCTCGACTTCTGGCGAGAACCCGATCTCGGACTGCGCCTCTGGGTGCACTATCACCGCAAGCTTCTGGCGGCCTTGAAGGACAACACGTCAGTGCACATCGTCGATTTCAGCGATCGAGACTCGGTGCGAGCCGTTATCCCGACCCTTGCCCGGGCGTGGGGACTCGACATCGACACATCGAAGGTTCTCCCGCTCGACGACCACCTGGGCAACATAATGGTGACACCTCTCGAGGTTCGTTCCAGCGAACTCATCGACGAAGCAACCACCATCTGGACCTCCCTCGGCGCTCGTATGGATCGCAACGAACCAACTTAAGCAAAGCGACGCGAGCTCCGATACAGCGACATGGACACTGTCGACCACGACACCCGAGAACAGCTCTCACGCAAGATCGTGCTCATCGATCTCGAGAACATGTTGTTTGGTGACCATGAGTCCGAACTGGCCAAGGGCAACCAATCCGGGGCACAGATTCTGTCGTTGGCCGAAGCGCGTCGCCCGGCTGATCAGCTCATCGTCGGGTGCAACCCCCGATTGGCCTTCGTCGCAAAAGACCTCTTCCCGACCGCGAGAATCGTGACCGGAAAGGGCAAGGACGGTGCCGACCTCGCGCTCGTCGCCACGATCGATCTCGACCACGCTGCCACTCGGTTCAGCGAGCTCTGCATTGTCTCGGGCGACCACGCCTTCACCGAGCTCGCCCGTTATGCGCGGCAATCGGGTTTGGCCGTCCGTGTTGTCGCACCGCACGCCGGGCTGAGTACCGAACTTCGTCTCCAGGCAAACATGTCGATCCTCCTACCCCAGGCTCCAGAAGTGTCGTCGACACCGCACCCTGGGTTGGCTGCATGACGCGCGGCATTTTGTTTAGGGTCCTGTCGAAATTGCCGAAGAGGTTCGAATGAACCGGCGTTTCTTCCACCGA
>RCNE010000167.1_pt1 | contig 32708 bp, 31 predicted proteins | sample 2041361 | NCBI WGS metagenome assembly RCNE01 (sample SAMN09708229, study PRJNA481090) | Marine sediment metagenome, whole genome shotgun sequencing project. | reverse complement strand
GCAAGGAAAGGACGAAAGCCACCATGCTGGCGACGGTCTCGGGTGTTAGACGGTCTGCCTTTGGGGTTACGTTAGGCAGATCCTCGATCAGGTCCGTATCTATGGCACCGGGGCAAAGGGCCGTGGCGCGCACACCATCGTCCCACCCCGCCTGTCGCACGGCTTGCGTCATCACCAAAAGCGCGTGTTTGGTCATTGAGTAGCCGATGGACGTACCGGGCCGGAACCTTTTGGCATCCGTGGATGCAATGTTTATGACACGCCCGGAGCCGCTGGCCCTCAAATGGGGCAGGGCGGCGCGGATCAGGCGAAAGGGGGCCTTGACGTTGACGGCCCATAGATCGTCGAGATCGTCTTCGGAACCATGATCAAAATCCACCATGCGCAAGATACCAGCATTGTTGACGAGCGCGTCAAGTTTTCCAAAATGATCGACAGTCGCCTGCACCCATGCTTTGGCGCTGGCTGGATCTGTTGCGTCAAAATGGCTGACAAGCAAGCGGTCACGGTCCGCCGTGAACCTCTGGGCTTGCGCTGCGTCGCGAAGGCCCAGTGACAATGACCAACCGTCGGACAAAAGCTTGTCTGCAATGGCCGCGCCAAGTCCGCGACCGGCACCCGACACCATTGCCACCCGGCCCATCAAAACAAACCCTGATAGACGCCACCGTCGTTGACAATGTTCTGACCGGACATGAAGCCTGACTGCGCCGAACACAGAAACGCGATCAGATCGCCGCATTCTTTTGGGTCGGCAAAACGACCAGCGGGGCAGTTGTCTTTGCGATCCTGAACAATCGCTTCATAGGTGGTGTTGCCGCGTTTTGCATGGCCATGAAGATTGGTATGCAGTGCGTCGGTGTCAAAGAGCCCGGGACAGACGGTATTGATCGTGACGTTGTGCCCGATCAAGTCGCGCACCATTGCGGCCGTCGCACCCGAAAGGGCAAGGCGGGCCGCATGGCTGTGTGCGAACCCATGCTGTGGAAATTTGATGAAGCTCACCGACATGTTGACGATGCGCCCGAACTTGCGTTCTTTCATGCCAGGTGCAACGGCCTGCATCATCTCGACCGATGACAGAAAATGCGCTTCGAGCCAGTATCGCCAGTCATCCGGCGTTATGTCTTCCCAGGGCGTGGGTACCTGCCGGACCCCCGGATTGGAGACAAGAATATCCACCTCTCCCGCGGCCTCTAGGAGTGCGGCGCGCCCCTTTGCTTCGGTGAAATCGGCAGCGACAGTTTTGACTTCGACCCCGGTCTCTGCCCGGATCTTGTCCCCGGCCTCTACGAGAGCCGCTTCGCTCCGGGCGTTCATGGTGACATGCACGCCTTCCCCCGCCAATGACCGTGCAGTTGCGTACCCAAGGCCGCGGCTGGCGGCTGTTACAATGGCGCGTTTGCCCTTCAATCCTAGGTCCATTCCGGAGTTCCTTCGTTTTGGTGAGAGTTTGCTGAAACGGGTGCGATGGACAGCTTTTCATGCCCTGCGATTAGGCTCGCCAAGGGCGCGCCTTCCAGATCGCGGTAAGGTGGGCGCATGTGACCTCCGCCCGGCACACCTAGATGGTTCATGACAGCCTTGGTCGCTGGATAGAGCGTGCGTCCGCCCGTCGTGAAAAGCTCGGTAAGTGCTATTCCAGTCTTTTGAAGCGCCCAAGCCGCCTCCATGTCGCCGGACTTGATCTTGTGCCACAGATCAAGGCAACCGGGGGCCCAGACGTTTGGAAAGCAGTCGATCAATCCGTCAGCACCCGCAAGCGTGGCAGGCACGCCGAATATCGAAGACGGTCCGCAGAAGACGCGAATACGGTCCTTCACACGGTTCAAAGTGGCTTGAAAATTGTTCCAGTCGCCGCTCGATTCCTTGATAGCGACGACCATGTCTAGATCGGCAAGCCGGTCTGCGAGCGCCGGGCTGATGGCATTCCCGGCATTGCCGGGAATGTTGTACAAGACGATCGGCAAGACCGAGCGATCTGCAATGGCCTCAAAATGCGCCATCATCTCGGCATCGGTTACGCGGGCGAAGTAGGGCGGCATCACCAACACGCCGTCGGCACCAGCCTCCTTAGCGGCGAAAATCTGGTCGACGACTTCGTCCTCACGGATGCTGCCGGTCCCAACAATCGCCGGACCGCGACCTTTGCAGGTATCAACGGCAAGCTTTGCGAGCCTGGCGCGTTCCTTCATCGTCAGCGACCAAAATTCGCCCGTGCAACCTGCGACGACCATGCCGGCAGCGCCTGCATCGAACAGCCGGGAAAGATTGGCAACAAAGGCTTCCTCGTCAATGCGTAGGTCAGGGGTAAATGGCGTTGTTGTGGCGGGCATCGGCCCAGACCAATCGATAGAGCTGCGGTTCAAGATATCGTCTCCTTTAATGTCGTGTTGTTCGCTGCCTGTGTGTCGATTGCGGGAACGGCCCGGTTCAATCGTATGCCCGTTGGGCCTTCAGCAAAGAAATGCGCCTGCCTGTCGTCAATGCTGAACTGGATAGGCTCGCCCGTGCGCCAAATTTGATCCGGGGCCGTGCGGCCAGTCAAACGTAAATCGTTTTCCATGCGCACGACGGTAATGTTCTCATGGCCGGTTTGTTCAACGAGTTGAATGGCGCCCTTAATCGGCCCCGATCCAATAGTGAGGCCTTCGGGGCGGATGCCCATCGCCGCTGGGCCTGGCCGGGCATCGGGCGTAAGATGATCGGCGCAAACAGAAAACCCCGGGGCCTCGAATACCCAGCTTCCGCCTTTTTCGCGCAGTTCGCCGTCGACGATGTTCATACCAGGTGTGCCGATAAAACTTGCAACAAAGCGGTTCGCTGGCGCGCGGTAAACTTCCTGCGGAGGCGCAAACTGTTGCAGCTTGCCGCCTTCCATCACGGCGATACGATCGGACATCGTCATGGCCTCAAGTTGGTCATGCGTCACGTAGACCATCGTCCGTCCAAGACGTTGGTGAAGTTCGATAAGTTCTGCGCGCATGTAGCCGCGCAGCTTGGCGTCGAGGTTTGAAAGTGGCTCGTCCAATAGAAAGACCTTGGGGTCGCGCACCAGTGCGCGGCCAAGTGCGACCCGTTGCTGCTGGCCCCCTGATAGTTCCTTGGGTTTTCTGTGGAGCAACGGCGTGAGCTGCAACATTTCGGCTGTCTTCGCGACCATCTCGGCGCGTTCGGCCTTTGGTACCCGCCGCTTTTTGAGCGGGTAAGCGATGTTTTGTCCGACCGACAAATGCGGATAAAGTGCGTAGGACTGGAAAACCATTGCAATGTCTCGATCGCCGGGCGCCACATCATTGACGACGCGATCACCAATGCGAATCTCGCCACCGGTTGGGAATTCCAACCCTGCCAACATCCGCAAGGTTGTTGTCTTTCCGCATCCCGACGGGCCGAGAAGCGAGATGAACTCGCCCTGATTAATATCTAGATTCAAATCCGCTACCGCGATGAAGGATCCAAATTTCTTGTTCACGTTCGACAAGACCACATCGGCCATCGATTATCCTTTCACACCGCCCGCGCCGAAGCCGCGGGTGAGATAGCTTTGCAGGAAGGCGAAGACGATGATCAGTGGCACGCTCATCATCACCGAAGCGGCCATCAGAAGCGACCACTCGATATTGAACGACGAGATCAGCATATTCATCACGCCGGTCGTCAGCGGTCTGGCGTCGTCAGAGTTCACTAGGACGAGCGCATAAAGATACTCATTCCAAGACAGAATAAAGGTAAATAGAGCAGTGGAAATGATGCCGGGCAAGAGCTGCGGCAGGATGATGTCCTTGAAGGCGCCGAGACGGGATGCACCGTCGACCAGAGCTGCCGATTCCAAGTCTTCGGGTATGCCCTCCATGAAAGACCGCAAAAGCCACAGCGCATAGGGCAGCGCAAAGGTTGTATACGCAATGACAAGCGAGGTGATCGTGTTAGATAGCCCCAGTTGAACCAGCATCAGATAGAGCGGTAGGATCAGCACAACCGACGGCAGGAGATAGGTGAAGAGAACCAAAAACGCTAAGGACTCGCGGCCCTGATATCTAAACCGCACCAGACTGTAGGCCCCGAGTGTGGCAATGACCACGACCACAATTGTCGTCGTGGTCGACAGGATCACTGAATTCCAGAAATAGCCGAGGAAATTCGTTTCACTCAGCAGCTTCCAGTAATGCTCGAACGTCCATGTTTCGGGAAGGATCGTGGGCGGGCGGCGGAACAGTTCGAACTGCGGCTTGACCGAGGTGACCAGCATCCAGAACAGAGGAAATGAAACCACCAGAACGATGGACCATGCAAATAGATTAAATGCGATTTTACGGAGCATTATGATCCTTCCCTCCGGGCTCGGCGCATGTAGAAGATCATAAACACCAGCATGATCAACATCATGATTACGGCATACGCCGAAGCCATTCCCATCTGATTGAGGGCAAAGGCTTCCTTGTAGACGACTAGTGGCAACGTCTGGGTTGATGTGACGGGTCCACCTCCGGTTAGCAGGAATATCAGGTCGAATTCCTTGAAGTCCCAAATTGCGCGCAACATGATGATGACGACCAGAACTTCTCGGAGTTGCGGCAGGGTGATGTCAAAAAACCGTGCAATTGGTCCTGCGCCGTCGATCCGTGCAGCCTCATAGAGTTGATCAGGGATGGATTGCAGCCGCGCCAGCACGGCTATCACGACAAATGGGAAATATTTCCATGCGCCCACGAGGATGACCGAGATCATCGCGTTGGGCATCGTGCCGAGATAGTCGATCGGCCAATCGATAAGCCCGGCGCTGATCATCAGGTGATTCAATATGCCGTACAGATCATTGAATAGCCATTTCCACACCAGAACTGCAACTACGGTCGAAATGAAGTATGGAAACAGGATTAGCGACCGGGCGAGGCTGCGAAACCAGATGTTTTGATGCAGCACCAACGCCATTCCGACACCAAAGATTATCTGAAGCGTGAGCGTTCCTACAGTCCAGATCAGGTTCGCCCTTAGAGAGGTCCAGAATTCCCCCTTGGACAGCAAGACGCGGTAATTGTCGAAACCGACCCATGTTCCTTCCAGCGTCGGCGTAAAAATTTTAAACAGCGACAAATAGACAGCAGAAATCAACGGATAAACAATGACCGCGCAGAACACCAAAACCGTGGGCGCTATCAGAAGCAGGCCGAGCATGGAATACTGGCGCTCCAGGGGAGTTTGTTTTTGCTTTGCCATTATGTACCGCTATCGGTCGAGCCACCATACAGGCGGCGGCTCGACCTTTTACAGCGCTATCCGTTCATGATGTCCTCGATGGCTTTTGTGGTCTCACCGATCACCTGATCTGCGCTCTCGCCGTTCAGGATTACGCGTTGCACCATGTCCGCGATCACACCGGATCCGACGACCTCACCCGCTTTTTCGTTGGACGGATGTTTCGCGCTCTCATACCCCAGATTGAATCCCCCAGCTGCCGCTTGAGACATCAGTTCGACCTCAGCTGGGTACTTCTGGATGATCTCGTTGGCCAGATACTTCGGGTTATTGTTGATCGACTTAAGTACAGGCAGCACGTGGCCCGGGGCCGCGTGTAGCTGCTGGATGTAACCGTCCGGGTTGAAGAGAGACACCGCGAATGCTTTGGCCGCGTCGATGTTTTTCGACTGCTTGGGAATGAAGACGCTGGGGAAGTCGTTAAACGTCCAGGTCGGAATGTCCGCCGATTTTGTCGGATAGGTCACGCAGGTAACGCTGTCGGCGATTTGCGGATTTTGAGCATTGACGTTGCCGAGGACGCGTCCGGTGTAGATGCCGGTCGCCGTCGCACCTGATACGAAGGCAGTGATGGCTTCACCCCAGCTGTAATTGGTGGCGCCCGGTGGGCAAAGTTCGCGCATCGACGCATAGAATTCCAGCGCGTCGCGGGTGGCTTGAGAGTCCAGTGCCACATTCAGATCGGTGTCAAAGATCTGACCACCGGCCTGATGGATCACGCCCACAAAGATCAGTGTTGTCATCGAATTTCGCCCGTAGGGCAGGGGCGCGCCAAAGATACCACCCTTTTGCATGGCCTGGCAGGCGGCCCGCAATTCGTCCCATGTTTTGGGCGCGTCGGAAATTCCTGCCTCTTCCATAAGGTCCTTGCGCAGCCAAAGCATGTTGGCGGCAGAGTTGCCGATGCCGGTGCCGACATAGTTGCCGTCAGCCGCTTTAAAGACATCGTTGGCGCCGTCGTAGTAATCATCTGCGCCAACGGCCTCAATCACGTCGTTGAGGGGCTCGACCAAACCGTTCGCGTAGTAAGACTGGATCGCGAAAGACGGCAGGTGGGTGACGATATCAGGCACTTCGCCGGACGAAAACGCGGCCGCGAGCTGTGGCGCATAGCCTTCGTCGGACGTTGTCTCAAAAACGACCTTTATTCCGGGGTTTGCCGCCTCGAACGCAGCAATCTGTACTTTGTAGGCGTCTACTTGGGCCGGCGCACCCTGTGGCGACCACCAACGAATAGTTGCGTCTTGGGCCGAGGCACGCATTGGCATCGCAGCCACGGCGGTGGCAGCAGCAAGCCCTTGTAGCGCGCCACGACGCGAAATTCCTAAGCCGATTTTTGGTGGATTTTTCATTTCTGTAACTCCCCTGAGCGTGAATGTTCGCATAGCGCACGTTTGTTCGATATAACACTCGAAGCATTGAGTCGCGCAAGAAGCTTTTTTCTAACTGAGTTTTTTGTAATATTTGTAATTGCCATCGCATGCGTAAGTGCGACGTGGTATTTGAGTGAATCCGGAGAGCCTCCGATGGGACGTAAAAAAATGCAGGACCGAGATTCGACCAAGAGCGCGCCGGAAAAACCGGCGGCACCAGTTGGGCTTATGACTGCCGGACCTGATCGCATTGAAGAACCAGACCCCAACCACATGAACCCTCGCGACTATGTCAGTTCGCTCGGGCGTGGGCTTGAGGTTTTGCGTGCGTTCAACCGCACCGGGCGCAAGATGACGCTCAGTCAGGTTGCATCCGAGACCGGCCATACGCGCGCAGGTGCGCGGCGAATCCTGCTGACGCTTGTTCATGAAGGCTACGCGGTGGTCGACGGCAAGCTCTTTGACCTGACGCCACTGGTGCTGGAATTGGGACACTCGGTCCTGTCGTCGAAGGGCGTTTGGGAGATCGCGAAACCTTTCATTGATCACTTGTCCGAAGATGTATGTGAAAGTGTCTCCGCTGCTGTCCTCGACAATTTCGACGTAGTCTATGTCTCGGGGGCGCAGTACCACCGCGTGATCAGCGTTGGGATTTCGGTTGGGTCCCGTTTTCCGGCCCATTGTACGGCGAATGGGCGCGTGCTTCTTGCAGCGCAGCCAAAGGAAAAGTGGCCTGCGATGCTGCGCGACATCGAACTCACGAGGCTGACAGAGAAGACAGTGATCGACAGCAAAGCATTCGAAAAGGTGCTGAAACAGGTGCGCGATCAAGGGTGGTCAATGGTGGATCAGGAACTCGAGATTGGGCTGATGTCCATTTCTGTGCCGGTCAGGACAAGTGCAGGCGCTCTTGTTGGGGCAATCAATGTGGGCGTGCCAACCCTTCGCATGACGCCGGAGCAAATGGTCGCCGAGGTCTTGCCAAAGCTCCAGACAACCGTCTCTAATATCTCGAAGGCTTTGATAGGCTAGACGTCATTTGGCGAAACGGGCCGGGCTGTAGCGGTCGATCATGTTGTGGTCTGGCTGGCCCAGTATGCAGGAAGCGGCCATTCTGGCGATGAGTGGCCCCAGCGTGTAGCCCGCGTCACCCGGGATTGCCATCACCACCCGATCACATGTGGGCAGAGGCCCGATTACAGACGCGCCGTCTATGGTCGTGTTCATACCCGCCCATGTGCGAATGATACGGACATGGCCGATGGTCGGTACAAGCCGGGCGGCCAATGACACGTTTCCCAAGAACGATGATGGCGTGACCGCGGGCACAACGTTCGCGCCCCTGTCACGCGCCGACCATCCACCGCCAATTACGATCTGACCCGAATTGAATTGCTTGAGCGTAATGGACCGTTCGGCATGCTGGACAAGGTGTTCGATCCGCACGGAACAGGCTTCGGTGATATTCATGTGCAAGGGTTCTGCGACTGACGGGATTGAAACGCCAAGATCTTGCACCAGCGCGCCAGCACCCCATGCAGCCGCGACGACAACACGGTCGGCAAGATACGTATCGAGATGACCGATTGCCTCGATACGATTGCCCACGGTCAGGCTTCGGATTTGGTCCTGCTGAAAGCTCACGCCAAGCCGGTCCGCGACGGCGCGCAGTCGCAGGTTGGCCGCCAATGGGTTGACTTTTCCCTCGTCCCGGCAGAGCTCCGCACCGATTATTTGCGGCCCTAACCACGGTGCGATGCGTTCTAACGCTGACCTATCGAGGAGTTCGACAGTTACGCCCATCTTGGCTTCGCGCGCGGCCTTCTTTTCCAAAAATGCAAGCTGGAGTTCATCCTCCGCCAGCATTAGCCCACCTTTGCGGACTAACTCGACCGGTCCGTATTCTGCATCAACGCGCACCCATTCTTCGGTGGCCTGACGATAAAGCGGCAGCGATGCCTCGATATTTGGAACCTGATCTGGATAAAGCCGCATGAAACGGCTTTGCATCTGCACGTGCAGGCTGCCCGCATTTGCGGTGGATCCCGCGTTGATACCAGCGTCGACCACTGTCACACGTGCGCCCGCCTTCGCCAGTTCGATCGCCGTGATCTGGCCAACGATGCCGCCCCCAATGACGAGAATATCAGTCGGGATCATCCAGCGCCTCCTGCGCCGCAAGGATCGACGCGATAGCGACGGGCTTGATCGGGACGCGCGGCGCAAAATTGCTGAAGTCTTCTATCGGCTTGCCTGTGGCCTTGGCCACAAGCCGCGTTGCGACCGGCCCGCAGTAGCGCCCTTGGCATCGACCCATGCCGATACGCGTGGCGCGTTTAAGGGTTCCGACATGGCCGGGCGTCGTCTCAAGGCCGTCCAGAACATCGCCCAATGTGATCTCTTCGCAGCGGCACACAATGGTCTCGCGTGAATTCATACCCGGGCTCTTGGGGTGGATATCATACAGCTTCCAGAGGTTAGCTTGAAAGCGGCGATACCGAGCAAGGAGGCGCTGTTGAGAAAACAGGTCATAGCCGACGCCAAACCCCGCATGGGCCGCCGCGATGCGCCCGGCAATCGCGCCTTCGACCCGCGCTGCAGGAGCGCCTCCAAGCCCGGCACAATCGCCAACGGCAAAGATGTTCGGCACGCTCGTTTCCATCTGTGTGTCTCGGTCGCACCTGAGGTGACCGAATGCCTGATCATAGGTCATGCGTGCCCCTAAAAGCCTTAGAATTTCATTTTGCGGCTCAAAGCCATCGTTCATGCAGACGACGTCAACGGCTTCACGGATCTTCGATCCCGATGCTGTTCTGAATGTAGCAAGCAGGCTTTCGCCGTCTTGTTCGACACTGTGCAACGTAGTTTGGTGGCGCAGTGGAATGCCGTGCCGTTTCAGGTTTCGCATCATACCCAAGCCTTTGAAGACCAGGCCGGGGTCTGCAACGAAGGCCTTGAGTGCACTACAAGGATGCCGCCATGGAGCAGACGCAGTTTCCGCAACCATGACTACCTCTGCGCCGCCTTGGGCAAGCTCCAACGCAACTTGCGCATTTAGCGGTCCCGATCCGCACACCGCGACGCGCTTGCCGGGCAATGTGCGGAAGCTGCGCCATAAAGTCTGCGCCGCGCCAGTGGTCATTACTCCCGGCAACGTCCACCCGGGCACCATGCGCGGTCGCTCAAAAGCGCCGGTGGCGATGATCGCATTTTTGGGCCGGACGATAAGGGCCGCGCCTGCAACATCCGCTAGAAAGAGAGGGCCGTCAAATGCGCCCCAAATTTCGACGGAACCGATGATCTCTGCGCCGCTCTGGCGCGCTCGATCCAACAGGTCTGCGCCTTCGAGTTGCTGGTCATCGAGCGGCGGGTGGGTGGCTGATTGCTTGTAGTATTGCCCGCCCGCAACTTTTCGCTCGTCGAGCACGACAACGCTGGCACCCGCCTGCCGCGCGGCGATTGCCGCAGACAGGCCGCCTGCGCCGCCACCAATGATGGCAACATCCGGTTCCAGAATGCGGGCAGGCGTGTGCGTGGCCGGCGCTGGCATCCCCTCCAGCACAGGGAACGCGATCTGCTGCTCTATCCCCAAGCCCTTTGTTGCAAGGGTCATGCAGGCCCTCTGGTTCGGGACGCCGTCAATCGTGATCAGGCAATCCTGGCAGACGCCCATGCCGCAGAACATTCCCCTATTCGCGCCCTTAGCGGTGTGGCGCAGCACTCGTTGTCCCGCTTCAGTCAGAGCTGCGGCCACTGATTGGCCCTTGCGAAACCCAATCGGTCTGCCCTCAAAAAGAAAACGGTCTTCGCTCATACGTCGCCTCCCAGTAGTTGGTTGCGTAGGGCGACCAGCTTGGCAACCGCATTTGACCGCCATGCTGCGCGCTCTGCGATAGATACATCGCCGCGCGCCGCGTCACGGGTTGCCGCGACCCGTGCCACAAGAGCTTCGGACCAGTTCACGGTTTCGCCGCGCAACTCTCCCATCCGCTTGTAGGCTGGGCCCATCCGCGCGGCATGAGCCGCTATACCGCCGGGCGTGTTGAGTTCTGCCGTCTCGAAAGGCCCCGACAAGGCCCATCTGGGCCCAAGGCCAAGTCGCATTACTTTGTCGATATCATCGGGCTTTGCGGTGCCTTCATCGACCAGACGATACGCTTCGCGTAGAACTGCGCCCTGCAGACGGTTCAGAATGAATCCCTCGATCTCCTGCGTAAGGATGACGGGCTCAAATCCGGCATCTGTGAAAAGCGCCGCGGCGCGTTGGACCGCCTCGGGCATCGTTCCGGGTGCTGGACTAAGCTCTATCAGGCGCAACACGGCGGGTGGGTTGACCGGATGGGCAACCAGACACCGGCTTTGCTGCTCGGTGTCGGTCACGATCTGCGATATGGCAATCGCAGAGGAAGCTGTGACAAGCAGCGTTTCTGCCCCGGTCGCCGACAGCAATTGGGCGAATATTTTTCGTTTGAATTCGAGATTCTCGGGCCCGCATTCGATGACAATTGCGGTTTGTTCCAAAGCTGTTTCAGCAGAACCGGAAACATCAACGGTGCCGCCAAGTCTTTTGTCGAGCTTGGCCAAGGCCATGGCCTCAACTTGCTGCCTGAGACCGTCTGAAGCGGCATCTCGGCGTTGCGGATCCGGATCGACCAGCGTCACGTGCCAGCCGTTATCGGCCAAGACGGCCGCAAAGGAGATTCCGATAAAACCGGCCCCCAAGATGACAACCCGGTTGTGTGTCTCGCTAGCCAAACTGAACCTTCCTCTTGCCATGGTGCGCATGGCGAACAAAAGTACGAATACACGCCAGACATAGCGCCCTGCAAGAAGGAACACAGACCATGGCACTCTCACAAGATCTCGCCAATAGAAACGCCGTCGTGACCGGAGGAGCATCGGGACTGGGCCGCGCAATTGCGATGAGGCTTGCGGCATCGGGGGCAAAGGTCACAGTCGTTGATCTGGAAACAGCCCGAGAACATGCGCCGCACGGGTTTGGCTTCTTTGGTTGCGACTTAGGGAAGCCCAACGCAAAGGACCAATTAATGTTGCTTGCCGACGACCTTGGTGAAGTGGATATTCTTGCCGCCAATGCTGGCGTCGTGCCACCTTGGCGCGGCATGCGCGACATTGAAGGCGACGAATGGCAGCGTGTTATGGCCATCAACACGTGGGGCGTAGCGGCCAGTATTGGTGCCTTCGCGCCCGTGATGAGCCAGTCAGACTATGCATCGGTGGTTGTCATGGCTTCGATTAATGGGTTCCGGGCACACGCGAAGCAGGTTCTCTATACCGCTTCAAAACATGCAGCTATCGGCATCACCCGAGCGGCGGCGCTTGATCTTGGACCTAGCGGCATCCGCGTCAATGCCCTTGCACCGGGCCCGATCGCGACCGAAGCGCTGTTGGGGCGCATAGCGGAACGCCATGACGCGGGCGGTCCAATCCCTGACACGGTGGTGCAGGCAATGCACGCGGAGACCGCTCTGGGTCGGATGGCCACCTCCGAGGATGTGGCCAATGCCGCACACTTTCTGGCGTCTGACGCGTCCGGTGGCATGACTGGCGCCGTGCTACCGGTCGAGGCGGGGCTTGTCTAGCCCAGAGACTTCCAGCCAGCTTCGGCCAGAACCTTGTGGCTGGCCTTAATGTCACCGTCGGGATCAGCTCCGGGCTGGAGCGCGTCTGTAATGATTTCGAGCACCGTTGCGCCAGTATAGCCAATGTCGTTGAGCGCCTCGAACGAGGGGCCCGGATCGACAATTCCTGTGCCAAGACGGGCGTGCACGAACTCTTCGTAGCCGCTGTCCGAGATGTGCACATTCTTGAGCTTGTCGCCCATCATGCGGATCGCAGCGGCAGGGTCTTCCTTGATAAAAGCGCTGTTACAGATGTCGAAATTGATGCCGATCTCGGGGCCAATCAGAGTGGCGGTGTCTACCATATCCTGCGCGGTTGGCAGGTACGTAAACGGCACGTTTTCCAACAAAAGCTCGACTCCAGTGCCCTTTGCATGTTGGATCAACGTTTTCATGCCCTCGACGAACCAGTCCAGCATCCACTGGTGCGGCGGGTTGATCAGGCTGTTAACCGGCCCCGGAATGACAACGACGTAGGGACAGGACAATTCGGCGGCAAAATCGATGGCTTCGCGATACCGGTTCAGCGTATATTCCCGCATCAGTTTGTCGACACCGTTGGGATTGTTGTCCAGAAGCGGGTAGCAAAAAGACGAGATGCGCAGGCCCTCGCCATCCAGCCAAACTTTGTATTCCTTACGCTGCTCGGCCGACAATTCACGTGGCCAACAGTGCGGTGGAAAGATCATCAACTCGAAGATATCATAGCCGAGGCTTTGAAGATGCTTCATCGCCCCCAGACCATCGTGCGAATAGAGAAACGGAAACGTACTTGCCGCGACTTCTAGCTTTTTCATCTGGATGGGGTCCCTTTCCACTTGTCAGACTTAGCCGACATGTTCAATCTACGCACAAATGTTTCTATACCGCACGAATGCGGGGGGCAATCTGAAATGAAGGAGGCCAAATGGCCAGTACTCTCTTTTCGCCGATCACGCTGCGAGGGCTAACCATCCCAAACAGAATAACCGTTGCGCCTATGTGCCAATACTCGGCGAAGGACGGCGTTCCGCAAGACTGGCACATGGTGCATCTGGGGCAGTACGCCTTGTCCGGTTCGGGTCTGATTTTCACTGAGGCAACCGGAGTTGAGCCCGATGGGCGGATCACGCTTGGCTGCACCGGCCTGTATGACGACAAAACCGAAAACGCCTTTGCGCGCATCGTTTCGTTCATGAAGTCCGTTGGGGATATGTCGATAGGCATTCAGCTTGGTCATGCTGGTCGGAAAGGCAGCACCATCGAGCCATGGCTCGGCGGCGGTATGATTGAGGGCGAGGGGGCGTGGCACCCGCAGGCCCCATCCGCGGTGCCTTATCTTCCCGGCTGGCCCCCGCCCGATCCCATGGATGATGCGGATATGGACCGTATCAAGCAGGCCTTTATCGATGCCACGCATCGTGCGGATCGTGCTGGTTTCGACGTCGTTCAGGTGCATGTCGCGCACGGATATCTGCTGCATCAGTTCCTGTCGCCCATCACCAATACGCGCGTGGATGCATATGGCGGCAACCTCGAGGCGCGCATGCGATATCCGCTGGAGGTCTTCAAAGCGGTGCGCGAGGCCTTTCCAGACAAAAAGCCTGTCATGGTGCGCCTCTCTGCATCAGATTGGATCGAGGGGGGGTGGGATATCGAGCAATCGATAGAGTTTTGCCATGCGCTCAAAGAAATGGGCTGCGACATGGTTGATGTCTCGTCAGGCGGGGTGGATCAATCGCAGCAGATCACGGCCGGGCCGGGATACCAGGTCGATTTTTCGGCTCGCATCCGTGCAGAGGCCGGAATGCCGACGATGTCAGTCGGGCAGATCACAGATCCCATTCAAGCCGAGACGATCCTGCGGACCGGGCAGGCAGACATGGTCGCGCTGGCCCGTGGCATGTTATGGGATCCGCGCTGGACGTGGAAAGCGGCAGTCGCGCTGGACGAAGAGATTGCCCTTCCGGCCCCCTATGCGCGGTGCAATCCAAAGCTACGCGCAACACCGTTCGTTTCAAGGAAATAGAGCATGGGCACGCTTTCGGGAAAGACCGTCATCGTAACGGGCGCGTCCAAAGGGATCGGTGCTGCAACCGCTATAGCGATGATCGACGCAGGTGCTACGGTCATCGCGCATTTCGGCGGTGATCGTGCAGGGGCCGAGGAGGCGACCGCGCGCGCAAAGCCGGGGCAGGTGACGCTGTTGCAGGCAGATTTTGGCGACATGGTCGCGGTCGACGCATTCTGGGAGCAGGCGGTCGCAGCGGCAGGTGGACAAATCGATGTGCTGGTCAACAATGCTGGCATCATGCGGCAAGAGGGCGGAATCGAGGATCCTATCGAAGCTTGGGACGAGGCCTGGGCCCGGTCTATGGCCGTCAACGTGCATGCGCCCGCGCGCTTGTTGCGGCATGCGGTGCGTGCATGGCTGGACAAGGGCAGGCGTGGGTCGGTCATTGCTATCGGCAGCTGGGTCACGACCCGTGGGACGTCAAACCCCGGTGCTATCTCCTATGCGGCTTCCAAGGCGGCGATCGCTGCGGCGACCAAAACCGTGGCGCGCAACTACGCGGGCAAAGGCATCCTCGCCTATGTCATCGCACCGGGTGTGGTCCGCACGCAGATGTCCGTCGACAGCGCTGCCAAAACGGGCGGAGAGGCGGCTGTGACCGCCACTCTGCCGATGGGGGAATGGGTCCCCCCATCGGATATCGCGGAAATGGCGGTCTTTCTGGCCGAAGGCCGGGCGCGCCATCTGACAGGTGCCACAATCGACCTAAACGGCGCGGCCTATATCCGATGAGTCTATTCGGCCGCTGCGGGTCGCGCTTCGATATCGTCCACGATGGCGTCCAGTTCTTGCATCAACGGTACCATCTTGGCCACGCGGTCGCGCCCTTCGGCCCCAAGGCTTTCAAACGTGGTGATCGGCGCGCGCACATCTCCCGCAGGATGTCCCGCCGCCGCCGCCAGCGCTTTGGAGTAGCATTGGTGCCCATAAAGCGGATGTCCCTCCGTAATGATCGTGTCGAACTTCGAGATAACGGACTGAACCGCCTGAACGTCGTCCCAACGCGCCTGTTCTGCCCATTCGACAAACTTCACCGATGCGCGCGGAATGTAGTTTCCATAAGGGTTTACGTACCCGTCCGCGCCCATCTTGTAGCTTTCGAGCACACGTTGGCCCGCCCATGGGGTCATGTGGCCTTCGCTCTCGACAATAATATCGTGAATGCGCTCAATCCGTTGCGAGGCCTCTTTGATGTACCTGATCTGCTCGAAGCTCTTTGCCAACCGACCGACCAGCTTTGCCGACATATCCACCCGCGACGTGAAGGGATTGTTATAGAGCATGATCTGCAAATTCTGGGCATCACAGATCGCGCGGTAGTACTCAAAAATCTCGTCCTCGGTCGGGGTATAGTAGTAGGGCGGAATGATCATCAGCCCGTCGGCTCCCAGATCTTCTGCCTCTTTGGAATACCGCACCGCGTGCGGCGTATAGGCGTTCATCGTGCCAACCCAGACAACCATTCGGCCATTCACATAATTGACAGTATGCTTGACGAATGCGCTGCGTTCGGCGTCGCTGATGGTCAGAAATTCGCCCGTGGTCCCAAGGATGATGACACCGGGCACGCCGCAGCTGACCTGCCAGTCAAGGAATCCTTCCCAGGCCTCGAAATCGATCTCAGCGCCGCCCGGCGTGAACGGCGTGACTGTGACGGTGTGGCTACCGGAATAGGTGGGTCTCATTCTTCGGTCCTTTTCGAAATGGGCGCGGCATGACCCGCGTGGATGTTGTTGTGATCGGTGGTGGCATTGTCGGTCTGATGACTGCGTGGCATTTGGCGCGCGAAGGAGTGCACGTCGTGCTGCTGGAGGCAGGCGATTTGGGTGCGCAGGCCTCCGGCGCAAATGCTGGGTCTTTGCACCTGCAGATCCAGTATCCTGAATTCGAGAAATATGGAGAGGACTGGGCAACGGCTTACGCCCCGACTCTGCGTTTTCTGAAGGCGTCGATCGCGATGTGGCAGGATCTCGGACACAGTGTCGGTGAGGATCTCGATGTCAAACTGGGCGGCGGCATCGTCGTGGCGCGCGAACCCGCTCAGATGCGTTTGATCGAAGCAAAAGCACGGGTCGAGACTCAGGTGGGTATCGAAACCCATATTCTTGGTAGAGACGAACTGCTCGACATAGCACCCTATCTTTCGGACAAGGCGATTGGTGGTGGCTTTTGCGCCGGTGAAGGCAAGGCCAACCCCTTGCGCGCCACGCCTGCGATTGCACATGCGGCTGAGGCGGCTGGCGCGATCTTGCACCGCGAGACACCTGTCAACGGGCTTACGGGGCGGGCCGGAGCCTTCGTTGTCACGACGCCGCGTGGGACTTATAAGGCCGACACGGTCATCAACACAGCGGGCGCAAAGGCTGCCGAAATTTCCGCGATGCTTGGGATGCAGATAGACCTTGGTGGCTTTCCCCTGCAGGTCACGGTCACTGAGCCAATCGCGCCGTTGATCCCGCATCTTATCTATTCGGCCGCTGGAAAATTGTCTCTCAAACAGGCGGCGAACGGAGGCTGCATCATTGGTGGAGGCTGGTCGGCAAATGTGCGCAAACACGGCGGGCTTGCGACCAACCCGGTAAATTTTGCAGGCAACATGGCTATGGCGGCAGGCGTGGTGCCACGTCTGGCGCAGGCGCGGACGATCCGCAGCTGGACGGCTTGGGTCAACGGCACGCCCGACTGGCGGCCCATCATTGGCCAAGCGCCTGGTATTCCGGGTTTCTACCTCGCGCTTTTCCCTTGGGTCGGCTTCACGGCAGGACCAATGACTGCACGCGTGATTGCCGATATGGTAATGGGGCACACCCCTGCCATAGACCTCAAGGGAATTTCCGTGTTGGCGGACTGACGCGAGCGCGTTCATCGGTCAGGCAACACTTTGCGCCTTGGCTTCGCCTAAGATCTTGCGCCGATAGGCGCGCCAGGTCATGGCCCATTTGGCGGGGTCTTCGAACGCATCCCCTTTGACCTGTGCGATGGCCTGATTGTGTGGTGCTGTCTTGACCATTTCGGGGTTTGTGCGCGCCTCTTCGGCGATCTGCGCGATGACGCCGATCCATGTGTCGATATCTTCCTTGGACCACAGCTCCCCCGCCTCCGGCGTGAACGGCTCGGCAACGATCCACGGCTCGTGGCTCATCCAATAGGGATCGATGCCATAATCGGCCATCCGGTTGGCAAAATCGACCGTGGTGACCCCTGTTTCTTCTGTGAGCGGGCCCAATGACCAGCGCGTCATCTCCATGCGATGGGTGTTGATGGAAGGGTTCGATATCTCCAAGCCCGGGATCTCGGCCAGTTTTTTGTCCATGTAGTTATTCGCGACCACCGAGATATCCGACGCAAGCTCGATGCCGTCCGCGCCCATCGATCGGGCCCACGCATATGCCTTCACCACTTGAGGGACGTTGCCCCAAAATTCGCGCACCTTGCCCGCAGATTTTGGGCGATCGTCGTCAAGGATGTACCGATCACCGTCCTTCACCACGACGGGGCAGGGCAGGTAGGCGGCGAGCGCGTCAGTGCAACCATAGGCACCTACTGCCGGACCACCTCCCGCCTTGGGCGCGCCAAATGTCTTGTGCAGCATGAACATGCAGGCATCGAAGCCCAACTCGCGCGCCGAGAGTTTACCCATCACACCGTTGAAGTTGGCATGATCGTAAAAGCAGAGCGCGCCTGCCTCCTTGGCCACCCTGACCCATTCTTTGATCTCGGGGTTGTAAATCCCCATGTCGTCTGGGTTGTTTATCATAATCAGCGCGGTTTTGTCGCTGACCGCAGCTTTCAACGCTTCAAGAGATGGATAACCGTTCTCCTCCAGCGGAAGGTTCACAACCTTAAAGCCAGCCGCCGCAGCTGTTGCAGGATTGCAGGGGTGCGCCTGAACTGATGTTACCATTTCAGTGCGCTGGCCCAACATTCCGCGATCTTCCCAGTAAGCCCGCGCGACCGCTGTCATCGTAAAGGCCGCATCGGCACCGCCGCCCGCCTGAAAGATGAATTGGTCCATACCCGACAGGTTGCGCAAAATGCCATCAAAGTCGTGAATGATCTCGAGCACACCCTGCAGCGTATCGGGGTGCTGATACGGATGCACTTCTGCCAATTCTGGGCGCAACGTCGCGTATTCGGCTGTCTTCGAGTTATACTTCATCGTGCAGGTGCCAAAGAGGCTGATGCCCATCATCCCCAGCGTCATCTGGCTCAGGTGGAGGTAGTGCCTTTGCGCCTCAAACTCAGTGATCTCGGGCAGCTCTGCGCGGTCTTTGCGGGCCATGGCGCCCGGGATTAGATCGCTGCCAACGGCGTTGATGACTTCGTCTTCGGGCGCGGGAAAGAGTTGCCCGCGGGCGCCGGGGCGACCTATCTCCATGACGACGGGCTCATTCCACTTGGCGGCGCGAAATTCGGGAATACGGGTCATGACAAGACCTCCTTAAGCGTATCTGCAAGTATACGGATGTCGGCGGCCGTGTGCACTTCTGTGACACAATAAAGCGCGGATTGGCCAAGTGCATTGTCCTCAGCAGAGATGTCCTTCCCTCCATAGATTCCGTGCCTGCGTAGCAGATCATTGATCTCGGCCACGGTCTTGCCAGTGTCGTCGAAGTTGACCACGAACTCCTTGAAGGTCGTGTCGGACCAGACGATCTTAACCCCGGGAACCTCGGATACACATTTCGCAGCATAGCGCGCCTGGCTTACGATCAAGGTGCCCAGTTCCCGGAACCCTTCGGGCCCCAGCAGGCTCATGTAGACGGCACCGGCAATGGCCCAAAGGTAAGTTGAATTGCCTGTCCAGTCTTTGCCATCCTCGCGCGAGCCATAGGAGTTCTGGTGCGGGCAGGCGAGGCCGAAGCCAACCTGACCCGGTTCCAATGTCTCGACGATTGAGACGAGAAAGCCGTTGTATTCCAGAACGTATTTTTCTTCGTCGCGCGAGGCGATGAAACCGCCGACGCCACCGCCACATTGCATGTGAACACCCAAAGGCTGCACGGGCCCGGTCACGATATCCGCGCCGTAGTCACCGGGGGCAGTCATGACACCAAGTGAGATAGGGTCGACGCCGACAATGGTCTCAGCACCTGCAGCGCGTGTCAGTCGTGCGATCTCAGCGGCTTCGGTTTCGATGGTGCCAAGATAGGCCGGGTTATCGAAGTATACTGCGGCCACATCGCTCCCTAGTTTCGATTGCAGATCGTTCAGGTCCATCCGTCCCGTTGTTGGGTCGACGGCTACGGTCACGATTTCGATATGACTGTCCATGGCCGAGGGCTGGCAATAGGTCCGGATCACCGAAAGCCGCTCTGGGTCGGACAGTTGCGAGAGGAGCACCTTCGAGCGGCCGGTGATCCGCTGCGCCATTCGCACCGCATGACCAATCGCGCAGCCCCACGAATAAACCGGCAACTGCACCACATCGAGATTGAGTAGCGCACCAAGCTGCGAGGAAAACTCGAACCAAGCCTGATTGCGCCCGTGATCGGATTGGTAGCTGCCCCAGACATTGGTTGCGAATTCTGTTCGGCCGATGATTTCGTCGACGATAGCCGGAACATGGTGCTGCCAGACACCGGCACCCAGAAAGCTGAGATTTATTTCGCAGTCACCGTTCTTTTTCAGCTTGGAGACCAGATCACGCTTTAGTTCGATTTCCGACGAAAGTGTTGGGGGAAGTTCTAGCGGGGTCGAGCGAAAATGGTCCTGTGGGATTTGCTCGAAGACCTCCGCGATTGTTTTGGCTCCGATCTCGTCCAACATCGCTTGGATTGCGCCGGGGGCAGAGTTGGCCATCCACGGATGGGCACGGGTCGTATCGGTCATCATGGTCTCCCGGTTGTCAGACGAATAGCAAGTTGGCCTTGAGTGTACAAATGTTCGCATATCGCACAATGCTAATCAACTAGAAGCAATGCGCATCACCATCTCGCGATTGGACCCTGTCGAGACGCGCACGAAACCCTCCAGTTCTGCATCCAAATCAGGGTCCCCAGTATCGACCAGCAAGCGCGGGAGGGCCAAGGCGTTCAGCTTGTCTTCGGTCGCCAGAATGATGAGGCCGCCGCGACCGGCTTTAGCGATGAGTGCGGGCCCGATTTGCTGATTGCCGCGACCCAGCAAAAAACCCTGTTGCCCGGTCACGCCCAGAATGACGCGCACGTCGCGACCTTCCGCCAGGTTCTGCAACGTCGCGTCGTCCGCATCTCGTGCAACAAGTTTGTGGTTCAATATCGCGTCCACACCCAAAGGTGTCGCCTTGTGACCTGCTGCACCCATGACGGCCCCTGCGCTGGTGCCAGGGCCAATGATGTAGAGCGTCCGATCGTCCATGCAGTCCACGATGCCTTGTGCCGCGCTCGATAGGGCGCGGGCCGCGTCCTGCCGTGGGCCACCTTTAGCCGCCTGCATCAGATTGCGCGAGGCGGGAACGCGGGCATATCCGTAGAGGCGGGGCGCGAGAATGCCTTGCCGCAATGCATACTCGTCGATGTCCATTACCTCGGCGTCGTCCATCCAACTGATACGACCAGGCGACGAGATCAGATCGGCCATAATCGCTCCGGCAGATTGCGGTGAGACAGCAAAGACACCTGAATGCATTTTTACGCCACAAGGGATGCCCAAAAGCGCCGCGTCCCCCGCGACGCTCGCCACGTCTCGTGCAGTGCCGTCACCACCGGCAAATGCGATCACGTCAAGCGCACCCATCGCGCGGACAGCTTCCTTGGTGTCGCGGGCGGTACCTGTCAGGCGTGTGCTCTCTACGATCGTTGTTTTGAGGTCCAACCCCTGCGCCCAATCTTGCCCCAAGGACTCGGCGGCAAGGGTTACAGCGGCACCCGGAACCCGGTTGGCCAGTCTAGCCAGTGCAAGGCGCGCCCGTGCGCCCGCCTTTGCTTGAGCCCCGCGCCGCAACGCTTCGGCGACCGTGTCGGGTCCATCGGTGCCTTTAAGGCCAACGGCCCCACCAAGTCCTGCAAATGGATTGACGACTAGCCCGATGCGCATGGCGGTATTTGGCCAGTTAGCAGCTGTGTTTGCAACGTTAATTAAGAATATTTGCCAAAAACCAGAAAAATCGGGTGAACGCTTGGAACAGCTCAACTGCACCACACTTAGCCGCAATGTGCGTATCCGCCGTTTGATTTTGAACCTATAGAAAATGACCAATCAGGAGCGGGACGGCAAACATGCGATCTGGACCGCGCCGCGGAGGCGTCATTGGCCTATGCACGCTCTGGCTTTGACACATTCGGATGGCCAGTCGATTGTGTGAGCGTCATGCAGTTTCACTGGTGGCGATGCGAACATACCGAATACATTGATCCGTTTGAAGGCAGAATGCGATTGCGTGAAGAGGGTCTGACCCGCGAAATTGGGCTGACAAACTTCGATGCCGCCGATCTGCCAATGCGACTTTAGCATGGCATCGAAGTCGCTTCGAACCAGCACTGTTTTTCTATGCTCGACCTGCGTGCGCACGGGATCCTTCTGAGGTCGTACAGGCCAAAGATGTCGCAACTCTGGCGGTTGGCACCGTTTTCGGACGCTTCTTGTCTGGATGCGTAGCCGCCACTAGGCGACGTCGTCGCATCACCAATGCGCCCTGAGAGATTCAGTGCCCTGAGCAGGTAGATCTGGAAAGCATAGACTGGATTCGCTCGTGCCCATCGCACGGGGCACAGCCTACGGGTCAGCGGCATGACTGCCACCGATACACTTAGCAACCCAGTTTGGGTGGACGACGTGGAAGGGCAGATAGTTGATATTCTCGGCGAGGTTCTTGCAGCGATAGTACCGTGGGTTGCACCGCCGAACGTGTGGTCCAAACCCGAATTTATTTGCTTAGCGCTGACGATTGGGAGGCGGTTACGCGTATCCATGCGCATTAATTCAGCGAAGGACGAATACGCTGATCGGGGGAGTTCAATTGATCGGTCCGTATGCCGTAGAAAATGAGGCAGAAGCCTAGGTTAGTCCAACTTAGCGACGTCAATTGCCATTGGGGATTGACAGAAGGGGAAATGTCCCCGACGCTAAATGCGCACAAAAGTTCATTTTGCGCACAATTTGGGCAACGACCCCAAAGTTCTTTGGAAAAGGTCCCGAGACGGGCCGACCAACACGGGAGTGACCACAATATGCTGAAAAGACAATTCCTGACAGTGATCGTAGGGCTTGCTATTGCGACAGCCAGTTTCACAAACGTCCAAGCCAAAAGCCTCGATGAAATACTGTCGGACGGCAAGCTGCGCATCGGGATCAATCCGAATTTCCCCAACATGAGCACGCGGAACGACGCGGGCGAGTGGGTTGGCTTTGATATCGACGTTGGCAACGCATTGGCCGCTGCGATCGGCGTAGAGGCCGAATGGGTGCCGACCGAAACGCCGCAGCGTGTTCCGTTCCTTGTGTCCGATCGCATCGACATCTCGCTGGGCGCACTGACCCGCAACACCGAGCGTGCGAAGTTGATCGACTACACGGTACCTTTGCACACCGAAGTTCTTGCCGTGTTGACCACTGACGAGGTTGAGGGCAGCAGCTGGGAAGACTTCAACAAAGAAGGCGTAACGCTTGCAAACATGCGCGGCAACTGGACTGTCGACTGGATCGGTGAAAACATGCCGAATGTCGAGGTTGAGCTTGTCGACACGCTCGCCGATACCGTGCGCCTGGTAGGGCAGGGACGGGCGGACGCCATTGTCGAAAATATCGACTTCTTCATGGCCTTCACCGAGAACTATCCCGATGTAAACTGGAGAGTCGTCGAGAACCCGATCTTCGTGGCCTATTGCGCCATCGGCGTCAGCCAAGGCAACGAAAACCTAGCCGAAGTGCTGAACATTGCACTCTTCAATATGCACTCGTCCGGCATGATTAATGAAACTTGGGAGAAGCATTACGGCGCGCCGATGCTGAGGACCGTCGATCCTGTTCCCTATTTCTGATTAAAAGGTATCGAACGCCCCGGGTTTGCGTCAAACGCCCGGGGCGTTCGGCTGCGTGCGTATAAATGGAATACAATTTTCAGTTCGGTGTTGTCTGGGACAATTTCCCAGAACTTCTCGATGGTGCTTGGTTAACGTTTCAGCTTGGCTGCTTCGCGTTCGCCGGTGGTGCCATCATCGGGCTGATCTGTGCCGCGCTCAAAACATACGGGCCTTGGCCTATCCGCCTGCTGGTCAATTCCTACGTCGTGTTCATCACCAACACTCCGGCGCTTATTCAGATCTATTTTTTGTACTTCGGCCTGCCCGAATTCGGAGTGCGCTGGTCGAACGAAGCCTGCCTTATAATCGGTCTGACACTCAACGCAGGTGCCTATCTGACGCTGATCTTGCGCGCGGGCTTCTTGTCAGTGCGCATCACGGAGATTGAAGCGGGCCAAACTCTCGGCATGTCGCTGTTCCAGCAGGTGCGCTACATCATCGTGCCGCATATCGCCAAATCGATTTATCCGGCACTGGCGAACTTTTTTATCGTCGTTCTGGTTATGGGCACGTCGGTCGGGGCGCTGATCGGGGTCGATGAATTGACCGGACAGGCGATCAATCTGTCCAGCGTGAACTATCGTTGGCTCGAGTATTTCACGGTCGCCGCAGGCATGTATGTCGTGCTGACTTTTATCGCGTCAATCGGTCTTGCACTCCTCGGGCGTTGGGCTTTCCGTGTAAAAGCGAGGATTTTCTGATGGATCGTATTCTCGAACAGATACCACGCTTCTTCTCGGGGCCAAATCTTATCCTTCTGCTCGAATCTGCGGCCCTCACGTTGGCGATGACACTGGTCGGTTGTTTGATCGGCTTCGGTTTGGCATTTGTGCTGGTCTATCTGCGCCAGACGCCGGGCCTTTGGGCGATGCCATTGCGTTTAGCCTGTATCCTCTATGTCGAGGTTTTCCGGCGCATTCCGTTCATCGTCGTGGTCTACTTGGTGTTGTTCTTCATTCAGACGGTGACCCCGAATGCCTCGCTCTTCACCATCGCTGTCATTGCCATCTGTCTCTACGCGGTGGCCTATACTGCTGATATCATACGGGGCGGTCTCGAAAGTGTACCGCTTGCGCAGGTCGAAGCCGCAGAGGCGATGAACTTGTCGCGGCTTCAGACTAATCTTCGCATTGTTTTGCCGCAGGCCTGGCCTGTGATCGTACCGCCTGCCATCGCTTTTGCCGTCAGCTTCATCAAGGACACGGCACTGGTCAGTCAGGTAGGCGTCTTTGAGCTGACGTTCCGCGGCAAGGAGCTGAACAATCAAGGCTATTCCGGCATTCTTGTATTCGGCACCATCGCCTTTTGCTATTTCCTCATGTCGTTCCCGCTGAGCATGCTCGGCCAATATCTGGAGAAACGCCTTGCCACACCTCGCGGTCAACGACGTACGCGCAAAATATGGTTCACTTGAGGTTCTCAAGGGTATCAGCTTCTCGATAGAGAAGGGAGAGATCGCGGCGCTTGTCGGACCCTCTGGGTCGGGCAAATCTACGGTCCTGCGCGCCTTGATGGGTCTAACTCCGATCACTGGCGGCGAGGTCGATATTGCCGGTGAGACAATGAACTATTCGTCCGCCAAAGAGGTGCGCGCCGCACGAGACCGTATGGCCGTCGTGTTTCAGCAGTATAACTTGTTCCAGAACATGACCGTGATGCAGAACCTCACGCTCGCGCCCCTGAAGATAAAGAAATGGGACAAGTCCGAAGTGATGTTGGAAGCCCGTAGGCTCCTTAGCCTTGTTGGACTTTCAGATAAGGCTGACGCTCATTCCGATCAGCTGTCCGGCGGCCAGCAACAACGTGTGGCGCTGGCGCGCGCCCTTGCCCTGAAGCCGCAGATCCTGCTTCTGGATGAGGTGACCTCTGCACTTGACCCGGAATTGGTGAACGAAGTTCTCGACGCAATTCGCAAGCTCGCGGATGAGGGGATGACCATGGTCATTGTTAGTCATGAAATGGCATTTGTACGAGAGGTGGCCGATAAGGTCGTCTTTATGGACGCGGGCCAGATCATCGAAGCAGGCACGCCAGCAGAACTTTTCGACACACCCAAGACCGACCGGGCACGCAACTTCTTCTCGAAAATTCTGCGCCACTGAACCTGCGCCGCCACACAAGGGGATCGTCATGATCGAGTTCTTTTATAATGCAGCGCCTAACCCACTGAAGGTCAGTTTGTTTCTGGAGGAAAGCGGTCTGGACTATCAGCCTGTCCCAATCGACACCAAGCGAGGCGATCAACACACGGACGGATATCGTGCAATCAATCCCAACTCGAAAGTGCCGGCGATCAGGGATGGTGAGACGGTCGTCTTCGACAGCAATGCGATCCTGCTCTATCTGGCCGAGAAGACGGGTCAGTTTCTGCCGCCTGCCCATCAACGGGGGGAAATGCTGTCATGGCTGATGTTCATCGCTACAGGCGTAGGTCCATATTCTGGGCAGGCCTTCCACTTTCGCAACATGGCCCCCGAAAAGCTGCCTTATGCGATCAAGCGCTACCATTTTGAGACCAATCGACACTGGCAGATCGTCGAGGGTCGACTCGTCGGACGGCGTTACATGATGGGCGACACATATACGATCGTTGATATGGCCGTCTGGGGATGGGCCCCGCGTATTCCCTTCGTGCTCGAAGAACCCGACGCATTCGAGCGCTTCCCAAATATCAAACGCCTCCTGGACGACCTTGATGCGCGTCCAGCGGCGCTCCGCGCCCATGCACTGTCCCAAAGCCACAAGTTTCAGACTCAAATGGACGACACGGCAATGCGGAACCTCTATCCGCAGATATTTGCTCCGGATGTCGTCTGACAGATCGAGATGGAGCAGGGTCCTCCAGCTCAAATACATCAAATCGAAAAGAGATTGGCTGTGACACACAACTACATCAGCTATGAGAGTGCCATCGGTCTCATGTCATGGGAAAAGGCCGTTGAAGCGCTGCGTGCGGGACACCAGCGCCCGAGAGCGGAGGTGGCAGACATCTTTCTTGGACCGCCGGACGCGACTTTGCTGAACCGCGCGGCCTACATCGAAGGAATTGGCTATTCCGTCAAGGCCGTCACCGTCGTGAGGGATAATGCTTCCAGGGGCCTGCCGACGACACAGGGGGCAATGATGGTTTATGAGCCTGAGACCGGCAGCCTGAAAGCTATAATCGACAGCCGCCTCGTGACCAAGATCAAAACCGTCAGCGACTCTCTTCTGGGCGCGCAATTGCTGGCGCGACCTGACTGCAAACGATTGTTGATCGTTGGCGCGGGCGTAATCGCTGAGACTCTTGTCCGTGCCTATTTGGCGATCTTTCCTTTACTTGAGCACATCGCGATCTGGGCAAGGCGGCCCGAGCAGGCTCACAATATTGTAGATCGTATCGACAATGTGGACGCGGCACTTGTCGTCGCGGATGATCTGGCAGAATTCGCCATGGCAGCCGACATCATCAGTTCAGCAACCATGTCGTCCGAGCCTGTTCTGAAGGGCGAATGGATCTCTGCCGGGACTCATGTCGATCTGATTGGCGCATTCAAGGCTGATATGCGCGAAGCGGATGATGCGCTCATTTCCAAGGGATCGCTCTTCGTTGACAGCCGTGATACCACCATCCATCACATTGGCGAACTGATGATCCCCCTTGCCGCTGGAGTTATCAGTGAAGCGGACGTCAAAGGGGAGTTCTACGACTTGATCGGCATGGAGCAATCGGCGCGAACCTCTGATGATGAGATCACCGTCTTCAAGAACGGTGGCGGCGCGCATCTTGATCTGATGATTGCCGAGTACATTGTGGAAGCGATTGAGGGCAAAGCATGAAAGCGAACACTCCCTCGACGACGGCCCTTGTCCAGGGCAAAGCAGATGGAACGATACTCTCTTGTCTGGAGGGGCTCAGCTTCTGGGGCGGGGTAGATCCCGACACGGGGGTAATCATCGATGCGCATCACCCCAATCACGGTGCCTCGCTTGCGGGCCGAATTGTCCTTATGCCGACGTCTCGTGGCTCCTGCAGCGGCAGTGGCGTGCTTCTTCAACTGGCACGCAATGGGCAAGCGCCGGCTGCCCTGATCTTTTGCGAAGAGGAGAACATTCTCACTCTAGGTGCCATGATCGCAGGTCGGCTTTTTGATGCGCCGGTCGTTGTTCTGCGTCTGCCCACACCGGTATACAACGATCTGGCATGCGCAGCCGACGCGACCATTTCAAGCGATGAGCTTTGCTTCGACGGCAGGTCGATCCAATTGCAAAAGCTGCATCCGGACATGCTCGAACTCAGTGACCCTGACCGGCGAATGCTCGAAGGAAATGACGGGCCAGCGCTTAAAGTGGCTATGGAGGTCCTCTGCCTCATGGCCGCAGCCCAAGGGGCGCAGGGTTTCGTCGATGTTGAACGTGGACATATCGACGGGTGTATCTTAGCTCATGATGCCAATCTGGATTTCGCCGAAAAAATGCACCAGATGGGTGCGAAGACCCGAATTCCAACGACTATAAATGCCATTTCCGTTGATCGGGAGAACTGGCAGTCTCAGGGCGTCGTTCCTGAATTCGGCATGAGGGCGAGCCGCCTCGCCGATGCATATGTAAAAATGGGGGCCCGCCCGACATTCACATGTGCACCCTACTTGCTGGAAGATGCCCCTGTAGAAGGCGAAATGATCGGCTGGTCTGAGTCTAACGCTGTCATCTTTGCGAACTCTGTGATCGGCGCGCGCACGGTAAAGCACCCCGATTATCTCGATCTGTTCATCGCCATGACCGGACGTGCACCCAACACAGGTGTCTACTTGGCCGAAAACCGGGTGCCCGAGCACGTGATTCACGTTGTACTCCCGGAAACCTTCGAAGACGCCCTCTGGCCGATGTTGGGTTGGTTGGCAGGGGCCAAATCGCCGAACGACATCCCAATGCTGACCGGTCTCGAAACGGCTCGGCCTACAGAAGATGACCTGAAAGCCCTGTGTGCGGCCTTCGGAACGACGTCTGCTGTCCCGATGCTTCATGTGCGGGGGCACACGCCTGAAGGTGATCTTAGCCCTCACCAAGGTTGTGAGCGGTCCGAGATCAGGCCTGAAGATCTGGCAAACGTCTGGCGCGACTTCAACAAGGCCAAAGATCAGGTCGATCTCGTGGCCATCGGGAGCCCACACGCCTCTTTGTCAGAATGCCGCAAGCTCGCCGATTTACTTGAAGGTCATTGCTGTCGCGCGGGCACGAACGCGATCGTGACGGTCGGGCGAGGCGTACTTGCCGCAGCCACGGTTGAAGGCACCATTGAACGTCTGCAGCGTGCGGGCGTGCAGATCATCCCGGATATTTGTTGGTGCTCGATTACTGAACCTGTATTCCCGTCCGGCGCAAAAGTTCTCATGACAAATTCTGGGAAATATTGGCATTATGCCAAAGGCCTGACAGGTCGTGGTGTACGGTTCGGCGGTTTGGCAGATTGCGCGCGCGCCGCTGTAACCGGATCCGCTGACGCGGGACTTCCTGATTGGCTTTCGCAAAAGGTCTAGAAAGTGAACAATGGGAAAGACTGCTGCATTGTTGTCGATGGCGGCGCGTCCATCATCGAGGAACAACGCGAAGGACCGCCAGCTTTTGAGCCCGTAACGGAACGCTTTGGCCAGATCTCCCTTGCCGGGGGGATGCGCCCAAGATGAACCTCCGCCCAGGAATTGAAAGCCTCAACCTTGGGCTTGGATAGTTTCTGGCGCACGGCCTTGCGCTGTTCAGCGGGTTAACGCACCTCCAGCAGCCCGCCATCAACCGGCATGATCTGGCCAGTCATCCATGACGATTGCGCCGAGGCGAGAAACAGCATGACCTCGGCAATCTCGTCCGGCTGTCCCCAGCGGGCAAGAGGGTAACGGCCGATCACTTGGGTCAGCAACTCTTCGAAATGCTCCTCGTCGCGCGCGCGGGCGCGGAATTGCGATTCCGACAGGGGCGTGCGAACGGCGCCCGGTGCGATAGCGTTCACGCGAACGCCCCGGCCGGCATATTCAGCGGCCAATTGCCGAGTCAGGGCTACGATGGCCCCCTTGCTGGCGGAATAGGCCGCTACGCCTTTCATCCCCACCAAGCCAACGGTCGAGGCGGTCATAACCAGTGTGCCGGCGGCCTCAATGAGATGCGGCATCACGGCGCGGGCAGTGAGGAAACTACCGGTTGCATTGACATTCATCGCGCGGTTCCAGTCCGCAAGCGACAACGATAGCAAATCGCCTTCGATCATAATGCCTGCGTTGACGATGACGGTGTCGATGCGGCCTGTGTAGTCTAGCGCGGTCTGGGCCATGATGGCGACAGATACCTCGTCGGTCACGTCGGTCGTTATCCCGTGTACCGACAGACCCTGCGCGCCCAATGATGCGGCCAACTCTGCGGCGGCGGTGCCATCCAGATCGGCGCAAATCACGTTAGCACCCTCGCGGGCAAATAGCTTGACCGTTGCCTGACCGATGCCGGACGCTCCACCAGTGACGATGGCCGTTTTTCCGGCCAAGGCGCTGTTCCTGTCTATTGTCAGTTCCGTACGAAGGTCAGTTATCGAACGTCTCCTATCAGAGTTAGTTCAGATATCCTGCCACACGTGGCAGAATCAGTGTGATGTTCGGAAGAAACGCGATGATTAGCAAGACCACTGTCATCCATGCCCACGGTTTCAACCCATGCCGCACGACGGCCAGAAACAGGCGCTGCGCAATTGTTGCAGCGACGAATGCCGCGCGCGCCAGTGGAGGAGTGACCATGCCGATGGCGCAGTTGAACACCACCACCACGCTGAAATGCACCCGATCTAGATCATAGTCGATGGCTATAGGTAGCAGGATCGGGCTGAGCAGCAGGATGCTGGCAAGGCTCTTCGTCACCATGCCCAAACCCATCAACAGCGCGTTCACGATCAGCAATAAAGGCCAGACATTGGTGATATTGACACTGAACCAGTTTCGATCCGGTCGGGCACACCCGCATCGGCGATCAGCCAGTTAACCGTCGTGGCAGCAACGACAAGGATCTAGATGCCCGAGGTGAAAGCGCTGGCCTGCACCATCGCCTTGAGCAGCCGTTTCCATGTCAGTTCCTGGTAAATAAAGACACCAACGAACAGCGCATAGCCCACCGCCTCAGTCGGAGTGAATACGCCGCGGCTTTGATGGTGTGGATACCCTCCTCGTTGCTTGATGATATTTCACCACTCTGGCACAAAGCGATGCAGTTGAGCGGGGGTATCCACACCATCAAAGCTGATCTGATAGCAGTCAATTGATGCGGGTGCGGAGTTTGCGCGCCACGACCATGACTAGCGCAAATGACACAACTAATGCCGCGGAGATCAAAGTTCCAATCACGGCGACCGACGGCACCAAAGGAGAATAGTTTGTCGCAGTACGGGCGAAAAGCCAGACCGGTAGCGGTGTGTCCGGCCCTGATGTGTAGATCGACAAAGGCAGGTTCGACCACGACAGAAGAAATGCAAAAAGCCCACCGGAAAAAATTCCAGGCCACAGTGCGGGCAGCGTGATTTCACGCACGACCTGCCACCTGTTTGCTCCTAGATCACGGGCGGCTTCTTCCTGTGCGTTATCGTAGCCGAAAAAGCGAATCGAAATGACCAGAGTGACAATGGGAACGATCCAGACGAGGTGCGCAATTATAGCCGTCTTCCAGCTGGGAGAGAAACCGGCTGCATTCAGTGACAACAGGAGCGCCAATCCCAGCACTGGTTGAGGAAAGAAGATCGGCAGGACCAGAAAACGTTGAAACAGGCTGCGTCCGCGCCAATCAAAACGGGCGAAGGCAACCGCGCCCAGTGTTCCAAGCAGGACCGCAAAGATTACCACAAAAAGCGCGATGGAAAAGGATATCGAATGTATCTGCCAGGTCGTAAATGATGCGATAGCCTCGCGGTACGCGTCCAGCGTCCAGACTTTGTGGGGAAAGCGCATGTAGCGCGTATTGGCCATCGATGCGAGGACAACGGAGATGATTGGTACATACAGAAACGCAAGGATCGCGACGACCCATAGGGCGCGCAGCGCGCCAGTATGCGCTCCACGCTTCACCGGCCTGTTAACTTGTTGAGGTCGAGGCGCGATAGCACTGGCAGGATGATGATTGCGGTTACGGCGATGACCATTACCGTCAGAGCCGCGCCCATGGGCCAGTCCTGCGCATAGTTAAAGCGTTGCTCGATTGCGGCAGTAATGACGGTAACAGCCCGTCCCCCCAAAATCGCCGCCTCGGCATTTGCGCCAAGGGCAAGGACGAAGGTTAGAAGCGCACCGATCATCAGGCCTGGAGCGGCCAACGGCAATTCGATTTCTCTGAAGGTCTGCCAGCGGCTAGCGCCCAGATCTCGGGCAGCTTCGATCCGGTCAGCGGGAATCAGACTGATGCCTAATAGAAGTGGAAACAGCATGAAGGGAAGGTGGATGAAGATCATCCCCAGTTGCGCTGCGGCCCATGTGTTGAGGATTGATCCAATCTGGATGTCGAAGATAGCATTTAGTGATCCAGCCAGAATACCGCCGCGTGGCATCAGGAAGACCGACATGCCGAACAGCCGGACGCTTTCCGAAATGAATATGGGCAGGGCAATCAGCGCAGAGGTGACTGAGGCCCATTTGCCCGCGTGCCGATGAAGGATGACGGCTGTAGGCCAAGCTAGAAGAGCCGTGACAATCACAGTAGTTGCGGCGCCGAGTAGGGACCAAAGCAGCGGGCGCACGTAGCCGTCAGCAAAGACAGAGCGATAGTTCTGGAACGACAGTTCGCCCGTAAGTTCGAAGGTGCGGCTGGGCATCAAGCTGTACCACGTCACAATCAGAATCGGCGCTGCAAAACAGACCGTCATGAAAAGCGCCACCGGTGCCGCAAACCAGGGCCCTGGCGAGTAGCGCGCTCTCATGTGTCCATCCACGCGGCATCACACTTGGCGAAGGAAAACACATGTGTTGTGCCGATTTCTAGATCTGAGGCGGTGCCCGGCAGTTCCGAGATGAGTGTTGCTCCATTGTCCGAGACCAGATGAACCTGTGTTCGCGATCCTAACATCAGGCGCTGCGTCACGGTGAGTTTCGCGCTGACTTCACCTTCGCCTAGGATCAACGCCTCGGGGCGGATCATGGCATAAGCTCCTTTAGGTGCTTCAACGGGCTGGCCGATCTCGGCGAAGACTGCCTCTCCGCCGATACTAGGCTCGACTGTCAGAAGATTAACTTCGCCCATAAAAGACGCCACGAAGCGGTTCGCTGGTGCACTATAGATTTCGGCTGGAGTTCCGGTTTGGACAATCCGGCCGTCTTGCATGATCGCGATGCGATCCGACATCACCATAGCTTCCTCCAAGCTGTGGGTTATATAGACGAAT
>RCNE010000166.1_pt1 | contig 32722 bp, 32 predicted proteins | sample 2041361 | NCBI WGS metagenome assembly RCNE01 (sample SAMN09708229, study PRJNA481090) | Marine sediment metagenome, whole genome shotgun sequencing project. | reverse complement strand
CACGTGGTACTAAATTACCAAATGCAGGATAACGACGCTCTAAATAATAATCTCTATTTTCTTCCGCTAGTTGTGTTGGCTTTAAACTTCCATCACGAATAGCTTCGACATCTTTTTTATGTTTTGGCACCCAAATTTGGTAATATAACCATATCTATAGCATGTATTACGCCGTTAGCGGCTTGAACATTAGTAGCGACTACAGTTGAAACTCTACCATTTGAATCTGTCAGCGTTACTGTAGTATCATCTACAGTTGCCGTAATATCGCCACCTAATGTACCGATTGTCAACCCATTTGTTACTTGTGATGCGATAACGTTCGATCCACCTACTACGTGGTATGTAAGCGTCGCATTAAGCGTAGTCTCGGCTATATCAGCTAAACCAGTTGCACTTAGTTCTGTTAAAAGAGCTGCAAAAGCATCATTAGTTGGTGCAAATACTGTAAAAGGAGCAGGATCTGTTCCGTTAGCTGTAGACAAAATCGATACAAAATCTGTAGTTAGTCTACTATCAGTTAAAGCAGCTACTAAGGTGCTAAACGTTGGATCTGCTAACGCAAAATCAACAACTGTTGGTAAATCAATTACAGCATCTACTGCATGAATCACACCATTTTCAGCAATTACATCAGCTAGTGCTACCGAAGATGCTCCATTAAATTGAACTCCATTTGAAGTATTAAAATATATACTTAAAGCATTGTCATTTGGTCCTGAGGCTTTTGTATTGGCATATCCAGCACCAGCAGTTGTTAAATCAGTTGATAGTGTTACTCCATCTAAAACATGGTTTAATAATACTTGTGTTAGTGTTGCTACGGGAATATCAACTAAATCTGCCCCATCTAAGAAGGTTGTAAAGGCAGCATCTACTGGAGCCAATACAGTAAATGGACCTCCTGTATCTACAGTTGTTACTAAATCAGCAGCAGACAAAGCTAATACCAGGCTAGAAAACGAACCGTTCGCAACTGCATGGGTAGCAATTGAAGGTAAGCCAATTACAGCATCAACTAAATGAATAACACCATTATCTACAAGCTTATTCGGATCAGTTACAGTAGATACACCATTTAAACTAACACCAGAGCTTATATCAACATACATGCTCATTGGTAAATTAGCAGCAGTTGAAGTTGCTAGTGTTTTTATGTAACCTGTTGATAGGGCTGTAGACTCTACAGCACCACTTACAACATGATTTAATAATATCTGCGTTAAAACATCAGTTGGTACTGCATCAACATTAGCAAAACCATTTGCATCTAAAAAAGCATTAAATGCTACATTATTGGGTGCGAAAACTGTAAAAGGTCCAGTTCCCCTTAACGTGGTTGCTAAGTCTGCTTTAACAACTGCAGCTAATAAAATACTATAATCATCACCTGCATTTATTACAAAATCAGTTATAGTGTTAGTTTCCATTATAGGTGGAGTTCCATCGTCGTCGTCGTTACATGACAGTAATGCTACTGACAAGAAAGCGATCATTAATACATTAAAAATTTTTGATAAGTTTTTCATTTTATAAAGTTTAAATTCTTGGCTAAAGTAGCACATTATGTTTAATCTTTTTAATAAAAACATAAACAAAATGAAATATTATAATTTATTTAACATTTGGCATATCCTTTGACTTATGATGAAAAATGATTTATTTTGTTATTAAAATCAGTTCACACAACAAAAACAAATTTTAAGAGTTATTAGAATTATGAAAATGAAAAATAGCATAGTAGTTATTGGATTAGCATTCATTTTTGGATGTAATTTATCATTTGCACAGATCAATCAGGTAGATTCAAATGGCAAACGTGATGGTATTTGGAAGAAGTATTATAGTAATAAAAGAGTCCGTTATTCGGGAAATTTTGTTCATGGAAAAGAAGTAGGAACTTTTAAGTATTATTCTGCTGCTAATTCTGAGTTTCCGAGTGTTGTAAAAGTTTTTAATAAAGATAGTAATACAGCCGAGGTTACTTTTTACACCATTGAAGGTAGACTAGAGAGTAAGGGTTTAATGAATGGTAAGAATAGAGAAGGGAACTGGATCTATTACCATGAAAATGGAAAAACCATCATGTTAGAAGAGACATATAAGAATGGTAAATTGCATGGACCGTATAAAACTTATTATAATACAGGAAAACCTACAGAAATCACAAACTATGCGAATGGTTTATTAGATGGTTCGTATAAAAAATATGCTATTAAAGGGCATATTTATCAAGATTTCACTTATAAAGGCGGTAAACTAAATGGTGCAGCTATCTATTATAATAGAAAGAACGGAGAAGTAAACACCAAAGGTTTTTTTAAAGACGATGTACGAGTAGGTACATGGGAAAATTATGCAGAAGGTGAATTGGTAAGTACTGAGCAACCAAACAAAAGAAAACCACCAAGAAAAAAAACAAATAACAAACAAAAGAAACAATAAATTAACCGAGATTTTGCGCTAAACATTCCTCATCCTTAACCACAGCTTAAGCTGTGGTTTTTTTATTAATAAAACTATCAATTTCTGTATCTTTGCACTTTGATTTAAAAAAATGAAAAGAGTAATTGTAGGACTTTCCGGAGGTGTAGATTCAAGCGTTGCTGCGCACTTACTAAAAGAGCAAGGTTATGAAGTGATAGGTTTGTTCATGAAAAATTGGCATGATGATTCTGTTACCATATCCAATGAATGCCCATGGCTCGAAGATAGTAACGACGCTATGTTGGTTGCAGAAAAGTTAGGAATCCCTTTTCAAGTAGTAGATTTAAGTGAACAATATAAAGAACGCATCGTAGATTATATGTTTCGTGAGTATAAAATGGGTAGAACACCAAACCCAGATGTACTGTGCAATCGAGAAATAAAGTTTAATGTGTTTCTAAAGATTGCGTTAGATTTAGGCGCCGATTATGTTGCTACTGGTCACTATTGCCGTAAATCGGAGTTTGATAAAAATGGCGAAAAGATATATCAGTTATTAGCAGGGAAAGATCTGAATAAAGATCAGTCCTATTTTCTATGCCAATTATCACAAGAACAATTATCAAAATCATTATTTCCAATCGGCGAGTTAACAAAACCAGAGGTTCGCGAAATTGCTGCTAACTTAAATTTAATTACTGCTGATAAAAAAGATTCTCAAGGCTTATGCTTTATTGGTAAAGTGCGTTTGCCGGAATTTTTACAACAAAAATTACAACCTAAAGAAGGCGTCATTGTTCAAATACCAAATGAATCACAGGTTTTTAATAAGCCAGAGATATTACTTGAGACTAAAGAACAAGAACTTGCCAACAAGGCGACCAAATTTGTGTACAATATACAAGATGGTAAGGTAGTTGGTAAACATCAGGGAGCACACTATTTTACAAAAGGGCAACGTAAAGGATTGGCAGTAGGCGGTACAGTTGAACCACTTTTTGTGATTGAAACCGATGTAGAAGAAAATGTAATCTATGCTGGTGAAGGTAAAAACCATAAAGGGTTGTACAGAAATGTGCTGTTTGTTAAAAATGAAGAAATTCATTGGGTACGAAAAGATTTAGCTTTAAGAGATGGGGACAGTTTAAAGGTAAAAGCTAGAATTCGATACAGGCAAAAATTAGAAGAAGCAAGTCTTTTTAAAGCTGAAAATGGCTTGTATGTTGAATTCGAAAATAATCAGTCAGCAATTACCGAAGGTCAGTTTGTAGCATGGTATCAAGAGGATGAATTGCTAGGGTCAGGAGTAATTTCGTAGATTAGTAACTGAATTGTCATCTTAATTGCCCGCCTGAACAGAACGGGCATAGTAGTTGAGAGGTTATATTTTAATTAGGTCTCTTCCGAAGTTTCGGGATACTCGACTGATATTTATTTATTTTATGAGCAATCGAATCGCTAAACTTTTTAACATTCAATACCCGCTTATTCAAGCAGGAATGATTTGGGCGAGTGGTTGGAAATTAGCTTCTGCTGTTAGTAATGCAGGTGGCTTAGGGCTGATAGGAGCAGGCTCAATGTATCCTGATGTCCTCTTAGAACATATTCAAAAATGTAAAAAAGCTACCAAAAAGCCTTTTGGCGTAAATGTACCGATGTTATATCCTGATACTGATCAACTAATGAAAATTATTGTTGAAGAAAAGGTAAAGGTAGTATTTACATCTGCAGGAAATCCTAAAACTTGGACTTCCTATTTAAAAGAAAAAGGAATCATCGTAGTACATGTAGTAAGTAGTGTAAAATTTGCTTTAAAAGCGCAAGAAGCTGGTGTTGATGCTGTTGTAGCTGAAGGCTTTGAAGCAGGTGGTCATAATGGTAGAGATGAAACAACTACTTTTACGTTAATACCAATGGTAAAAGAGCAAATTAAGATCCCCTTGATAGCAGCAGGCGGTATTGCGACAGGTAGAGCAATGTTAGCTGCTATGGTGTTGGGTGCAGATGGAGTACAAATTGGCAGTAGGTTTGTTGCCAGCGATGAAGCTTCTTCGCATATTAGTTTTAAAGAGGAAGTTGTAAAAGCCAAAGAAGGAGATACTCAGCTTACTTTAAAAGAATTAGCGCCCGTTAGACTCCTAAAGAATAAATTCTATGAAGATGTACAACGATTGTATAAAGATGGGCCATCTAAAGAAGAATTGATAGCATTATTAGGAAGAGCGAGGGCAAAGAGAGGTATGTTTGAAGGAGATTTAGATGAAGGTGAATTAGAAATTGGCCAAATAGCAGGATTGATACACAGTATAAAACCAGCAAAACAAATTGTCGAAGAAATAATAACCGAATTTTTACAAGCAAAACAACAAATAACTTCCCTATGAGAAAAATACTACTATTAATAATACTACTTTTTAGTATATCAGCTATAGCTCAGAAAAAAGACAAGATTAAAGGAGATAAAAATGTCACTTCTGAAGAAAGAACCTTCGATTATTTCTCTAAAATTGAAGTAAATGATAAGATTAAATTAAGTTTGAAACAAGACAATTCAGCAAGGTTAGAAATTGAAGCTGATGAGAATTTACATGATGTTATTGAATCTGAAATCGAAGATGGAACATTAGTACTCTCATTAAATAGGCGTGTTACAAGCTCTAAACGATTTAATCTTACATTATATATAGACGATTTAGAAGCTTTAGAATTAAATGATGATAGTGAAATTAATGGAATAGATACCTTTAATTTTTTTGATTTTCACGTAACTTTAAATGATAAATCTGATGTTGAAATTGACATAGAGTCTCAAACATTTAGTTTAGTATCTAACGAGAAATCTAAGGGCGATTTCACTATTAAAGCAGATAGTATTTCCTTAAATATGAAAGAATCATCTAAAATTAAATATGTAATAGATACTGAAAAATTAGATGTTGATTATGATGGTAGCTCTACTGGTGAATTTGTAGGAAAAGCAACTAATTTAATATTGAATGCTAACGATAATGCGACTTATAGAGGGGCTGAATTAATCGCTCAAGAATCATCAATTAATGCATCAAATAATTCGAGTTCTTATATTAATAGCAAAAATAATTTGATAATTATAGCAAAAGATAAATCAAAAATTTACATTTTTAATTCTCCTACAATAGAATTAAAATCTTTTGAAGATACTTCGAGTATTTTTAAAAGAGAGTCGATGAAATTATTAGAAAAATTATAATTAACTATTCAGGAATTTTTATATAATAGGTTTTTCCCGATTTGTTATTTAATTTATTCTCACGTAACCAAGGGTTGTGTATTTTCAGTTCTTTGTAATTGGTATTGAATTTTTTTGCAAAAGAAGCAATATTGGTAATTGTAGTATCAACTTTAACAGGATAACTAGCTGGTAATTTATATAAATCTTCTTTATCAAATTGAAAACCATATTTTTCTGGTTGTGTTAAGATTTCTTTGGCAGCGATGATACGTGGTACATAACGCTGTGTGTTTTCACCAGCTAATACATCGTAATAACTTGTTACTTGTTGTTCTTTAAGTTTTCCATTTAACCCACCATTACCATCATGATAAGCGGCAGCTGCTAATGTCCATGTTCCAAATTTTTTCTTTGATTTTAATAAATAATCACAAGCAGCTGTTGTTGCTTTTTCTAAGTGGTAACGCTCATCGACATTTTCATTAACTTCTAGGTTATTTTCTTTAGCTGCAGCTTTCAGTAATTGCCAAAACCCTTTGGCGCCCGCAGGAGAAGTAACATTACGTAAATTACTTTCGATAACAGCCAAATATTTAAAATCATTGGGCACTCCTTTTTCTTTTAAAATGGGTTCGATTATAGGAAAGTATTTATGCGTACGTTTTATCCATAATAGGGCATTAGACTGCCAATAAGTATTTACTAATAATTCTCTGTCGATTCGCTCTTTGATATCATGTTTTTCTAAGGGAACTCTTTCGCCTGCAAAAGTTAAATTAGAAGGTATTTTTATAGCTTTTATAGTATATGAATCACTAGTTATTTTCGTTTCTATGGTTGGTTTTGAAGTTGCTCTATAATCTGGGTCTTTTTGCTGTACAGCATTTATTAAGACACCACTAATGATTATAACGGCTAATAAAATTATAATTTTATATGATTTGTGCATCGTGTTAATTTTTTTTTAAAAAGGTGAATTATAATCTTTAAATGCTAATGCGTTCTGATCTTTCTCAGAAATAATAGGATTATCAGCTTGCCAGTTAATATTGATAGTTGGGTCATTCCATGAAATTGAAACTTCTGATTCTTTATGGTAATAATTAGTACACTTATAACTAAAAATCGTGTCATCTTCTAGCACTAAAAAACCATGGGCAAACCCTTCTGGAATATAGAGTTGTTCTTTATGTTTAGCTGTTAATATATGTTTGTAATGTTTGCCATAAGTCGGAGAATTTTTTCGTAAATCTACTGAAACATCCAAAACACTGCCATTAATTACTCTTACAAGTTTTCCTTGTGCATAAGGTGGATTTTGAAAGTGTAAACCACGTAAAACTCCTTTTTTCGAAGATGATTCATTGTCTTGCACAAAATCTACAGGTATAAAATCTGCCAGCTTTTTTTTATGAAAATTCTCTAAAAAATAACCACGGTCGTCAGAAAACACGTTGGGTGTTATAACCAATAAATCTTTAATAAATGTTTTCTCAAAATTCATGCTGCCAAAGGTATCAAATTACTTCCATTAATATCTTAGAAATTTTCTTTGCTTTATTTAAAATCATTACGTGAGAACCTCCTTCAATAATTATGCAGTTTTTAATATGTTTTAAAGGAAAAACACCATCTGCATCACCATGTATATGTACCACATTAGGTAATAAAGTAGCTTGTTGCCAATTCAATACATTGTATACAGCCCAAGGTAAATAAGTTTCATCACGCATAGACAAGTATTTTCGATATAATTCAACACGTTTTTTTGCAAAGTCACCAAATGCATATTTGGCAAAATTCTCTAAATTCATAATCGCTTTGGCAGGAAATAACTTGTATGCTTTGGTAGCTTTCGCTAGTCGAAGTCGTTTAGGTAATTCGTATTTAGTTTTTACACTTGAGATAATAATTGTCTTTTTTGTCTCTATTATCTTACTCATTTCTTGCACCATAATGCCCCCAAAGGAAACACCAACTAACACTGGATTTTTATGTGTTATTCTAGCACACATACGTTCGGCATAATCGTTTAAAGTTTCATTTTGTGATTTTGGAACGAGCCAATCTAAGTAATGTATTTCAAAAGTATCTTCGGGTAGTTCTAGATATTCAAAAATAGCTGTGCTTGCAGCCAATCCAGGCACAAAATAAATAGGTATTTTAGATATCATGAGTATAAGATGGGCTCTTTTATGAAATTAAATCGAACAATGCCGTCTGTATCAATTTCTGTTAACTGAATTTTGTGTAGCGTATTTACCAATTCAGGATTCCAAGGTGTTTTAACTTTCACATAATTCTCAGTAAAACCATGTATATAACCTTCTTTATTTTCACTTTCAAACAAAACGGTAAGTTCATTGCCTAATTGACTTTCGTAAAAAGCTCTACGTTTTTTAACCGACAAACCGCGTAACATTTTACTACGCTTTGCACGAATGTTTTTAGGGACTATTCCTTCAAGTAAAACGGCTTCGGTATTTGGTCTTTCAGAGTAGGTGAATACATGTAAATATGAAATATCTAATTCATTTAAGTAATTATAAGTTTCTAAAAAAAGTTCATCTGTTTCACCAGGAAAACCTACAATAGCATCTACACCAATACAAGCATTAGGCATGACTTCTTTAATTTTTAAAACTCTGTTGGTATACGTTTCTCTTAAATAGCGGCGCTTCATTATTTTTAGTAAAGTATCACTTCCGCTTTGAAGCGGAATATGAAAATGAGGCACAAAACTATTGGAACTTGCCACGAAATCAATCGTTTTATTTTTTAATAAATTTGGTTCTATCGATGAAATTCGTAATCGATGAATTCCTTTTACGTTATCTAATGCCTGAACTAGTTCAAAAAAAGTATGTTTATGTATTTTATTACCAAATTCGCCTTTACCATAATCTCCAATATTAACCCCAGTTAATACAATTTCTTTAATTCCCTTGTCGGAAATTTTTGTAGCATTATCTAACACATTTTGTAAAGTGTCACTTCTAGAGATACCTCTGGCTAACGGAATTGTACAGTAAGTACATTTATAATCACAGCCATCTTGAACTTTTAAAAAAGCACGAGTTCTATCGCCAATAGAGTAGGATCCTACATAGAAATTAGCATCGGATATTTCGCAAGAATGTACTTGGCCGACTTCATTTTTAGTTAAATCATTAATATATTGAGTGACTTTAAATTTTTCGGTAGCTCCCAATACTAAATCAACACCATCAACAGCAGCTAATTCTTCGGGCTTTAGTTGCGCATAACATCCAATAGCGATTAAAAAAGCATCTTCATTCTGTTTCAAAGCACTTTTTACAATAGTTTTAAAGCGTTTATCGGCATTATCAGTTACTGAACACGTGTTTATAACATAAATATCTGCTTTTTCTGCAAAACCAACACGATCAAAACCTTCATCTTGAAAATTACGAGCAATCGTTGAAGTTTCAGAAAAATTGAGCTTACAGCCTAAAGTATAAAAAGCAACTTTTTTTTGTGCATTCATTCATGTACATTTACATAGTGCAAATTTACAATAATATTACAATTTATTAGCGAATGCATTTTATTTTTGAAACCAAACGCTTAAGAGTAAGAAGATTAAAATTAGATGATTTTGATGCATTTCATGAAATGCAAAGCAATACTAATGTGATGCAATATGTTAGGGCAAAAGCAATGACCTATCAAGAGAATAAAGAAGAATTGCCAATGCTTATTGAAAAGTACGATATTCTTGAAAATGATTTTTTTATTTATGCTATTGAACAAAAGAAGGATAATGCTTTTGTAGGGACAGTTGCTTTAGTTAAGGATGCTAATAATGATGATGAAATAGGCTATCGGTTTTTAGAAAAATATTGGAATAATGGTTATGGGTTCGAAATTGCTGAAGGGTTGGTTAATTATTGTAGAAAAATAGGAATACCAAAAATTATAGCTTGTGTAGTCAATGAAAATATTGGTTCAGCTAAGATTATTGAGAGACTTGGGTTTAAATTTGTAAAAGATTTTGTTAGTGATGATTTAAAACTCCCCGAGAAGAAATTTGTGTTAAAACTATGATTACCAAAACACCACAACCACCATATTATGCGGTAATATTTACAACAATTCGAACTGATGTTGATGAGAATTATGAAGAAACAGCATATCAAATGGAGTTATTAGCCAAAGAGCAAAAAGGATACTTAGGTATAGAATCAGCTAGAGCAACTATTGGAATTACCGTTTCTTATTGGGAAAGTTTAGAAGCAATAAGTAACTGGAAGAATAATTTAGAACATACGGTGGCAAGAGAAAAAGGGAGAGCCGTTTGGTATCAACAATATCAGTTAAGAATTTGTAAAGTAGAACGTGCTTATGATTTTGAGAAATAATTTTGTTGTTTGTTCGTTGTTTGTTGGGTTATTTTTGATTTCATGTCAAAAGGAATCATCAAAATTCGATGACTCTCAAGTATTTCGATATAACGAGCACTCTAATGTAAGTTCACTCGACCCTGCATTCGCAAAAAAACAAGCTGATATTTGGCCAATACACCAACTTTTTAATGGGTTGGTACAATTAGATGATAGTTTAAAAGTTCGACCAGATATCGCTAAAAGTTGGCTCATTTCTGAAGATGGAAAAACGTACCAATTTAAGCTGAGAAATGATGTTTATTTTCATAAACATGGGTTATTTGGCGTTGACTCTACTCGCAGGGCAGTCGCTAACGATTTCCTATATAGTTTTAACAGACTGTTTGATCCTAAAGTTGCTTCTCCTGGGAATTGGGTTTTGCAAAATGTGGCTAGTTTAGAAGTGCTGAATGATACTACTTTTACTATTCATTTAAAAAAGCCATTTCCACCATTTCTGGGATTATTGTCAATGAAATATTGTTCGGTTGTGCCAGAAGAAATTGTGGAGTATTACGGTAATGATTTTCGGTCTAATCCAATAGGTACAGGTCCTTTTAAAATGAAACTTTGGGTAGAAAACACCAAGTTAGTACTTCGTAAAAACGAAAACTATTATGAAAAAGATGATAACGAACAATCTTTACCTTATTTGGAAGCGATTGCAATTACATTTTTACCAGATAAACAGAGCGAGTTTTTACAGTTAGTACAAGGAAATATTGATTTTTTATCAGGATTGGATGCCTCTTATAAAGATGACATTTTAACAGTAGAAGGCAATTTAAATAAAAGATACAGCGAGCAATTAAACATGGAAACAGGCGCTTATTTAAATACTGAATATCTAGGGTTTAAAATGGATGTTGCTAATGATTACCCTACTTCAAACCTTTTGATACGGCAAGCTATTAATTTTGGATTTGATAGAGAAAAAATGATTCTATATATGCGTAATGGTATTGGTACTCCGGCAATCCATGGTTTTATTCCTAAAGGGTTGCCTGGATTTAATAATTTAAAGGGCTATAGCTATGACCCTGCAAAAGCAAAACAACTAGTGACTACATACAAGAAAGAAACAGGAAATGAAAACCCAGCTATTGCAATTTCAACCAATAGTCAATATGTTGATTTATGCGAATTTATACAGCGAGAATTAGAAAAAACGGGACTTAAAGTTACCATTGATGTGATTCCGCCATCAACGTTAAGACAGTCGAAAGCTAACGGAAAACTTCCAGTTTTTAGAGCTAGTTGGATAGCCGATTACCCTGATGCTGAAAATTATTTATCACTATTCTACAGTAAAAATTTCGCCCCTAATGGTCCCAATTACACCCATTTTAATGGTAAAATATTTGATAATTTATATGAAGAGGCTTTTGTAACAGTTTCCGATGAAAAACGTTATAAATTATATGAGCAAATGGATAGTATTATCATAAAAGAAGCCCCCGTTGTACCGTTATACTATGATGCGGTTGTACGTTTTTCTCGAAAAAACGTAAATGGCTTGGGTATGAACCCAATTAATCTATTAACACTTAAAAATGTTTCTAAAACGAAACGGTAGCCATAACAGGGAAATGATCTGAATAACGTTCACCATAATTTTTATGATTGATAATAGTAATGTCTTTATCGACAAAAATGTAATCAATCCGAAAAGGAAAATCTTTAAAACTATAAGATCGGCCAAAGCCTTTACCTTTTTCTAAAAAAGAATCATTCAAATCTCCTTTTAAATTTTTATAAGCCCAAGAAAATGCAGTATTATTCATGTCTCCTGCAAGAATAACTTTGTATTTACAATTCTGAATATGATTAATTAATGAATTAACCTCTTTTTCTTGCAACTTTAAAGAATGTATTAAACGTTTTAATAATTTTTTTGAATCTGGATCACCAAAGTTCTCATTGTCAGGGTCAACACCAAGAGAATATAGATGAAAATTGTAAACACGAATGGTGTCATTATTTTTTACAATATCGGCAAAGATAGACCTACTAACTCTTTTGTTATTTTTTATAATTCCTGAATTGATGATGGAGTATTTCGAATAAATTGCAAGTCCAGATCTGGTTTCTCCCCATGTAATAGGATTGTACTTAAAAGGATAATTTACATTAAAATTTTCATTCTGTTTAAATTCTTGAATTGTAAGAATATCAGGCTTTTCAGTTGATATGAAATCACTTATTTTTGAATCAATATTTTTATCTTTCAGCCATTCAAATATGTTAAATTTCCTAACATTATAAGACATAATACTTAGTTCTTTATCATATTTATTGGAAGAGTTAGAGCCAAATTTATATATAGACGATGAAATAAAAAAACCTAAAATTAATATTATTGAAGAAAGTAGATACTGTTTCTTAAAGCCTATCAATAGCCAATAAATTATAAAAGAAAGATTAATAAATATTAAGATTGGAGCGGCTAAGCTTAAAAGAGGAGATGTTGAGATTGAAGATGGTCTTATATAAGGCGTACTATAAGAAAGCAATAATAAGATTGCAAAAAAAGTATTAAGCAAGAAAATTATCTTATTAACTAAAGATAGCTTTTTCATAGATGTTTATTGAATAATTTATTTTTTACCAACCGAAAATAAGAATTCTTTTTCTTCTTTTGTAAGGGTTTCATACCCCGATTTACTTATTTTATCTAAAATAGTATCAATTTTTCGTTGTTTACTGATATCATTGTTGGTAGTTGATGAAGTCTTCGGTTTTTTATAAACGGTTTTTAATGGTTTTTGTTTTTTTGACCTGAATATGTTAGTAAATAACGAAGATGATTGTTTGCTATTTTGAAATTGAGTTGTTAATAGAAAACCAACTAAAGCACCTCCTAAGTGTGCTAGATGTCCACCTGTATTACTTAATGGTAATTGAATGATATCTAGTAGTATAAAACCAACAGCAACATACCATAATTTTACAGATCCAATAAAACGAAAATGTATGGCGTAATTTGGAATTTTAGTAGCTAAACCTACCAATATTGCTGTTACACCAGCTGAAGCACCTACTAAAAAGGTTGTTTCATCTCTTAACGCAGGAAAATAATTATAACTTATCATAAAAATGATACCTCCACCAATAATTCCTAGAAAGAAATAATTCAAGAACTGTTTTTTTGAGAAAAAATCTAAAAATAGATTGCCAAAATAGAATAATACAATCATATTAAATAAGAGATGTATAAAACCGCCATGTAGAAAAGCATAGGTTATTAATGACCATGGGCTAGAAATAAATTGTTGAAATTCTACAGGTAAAGCAAACCAATCAAATAATAAATTTTGATTCCATATCATTAATGAAGCTAATGCTTTAAATAAATTTGTGCATAAAAAGAGCGCAACATTTATATAGATTAGTTGCTCAGCAATATTTGCAGATTTAAACCGATATTTTATTTTGTCAATTATATCATTCATTGTACTAACCACTAAACTACTTATCCCAACGTTTAAATTGATTCTTTTTCCAATAGAGCATAATTAGAAAACCTATCAAAGCTCCACCAATATGAGCAAAATGAGCGATATTACCCGCACCAAAAATTGAAAACCCGGTTAAACCAGAGAATAAATCAATTCCTATTAATACAGGTATGAAATACTTCGCAGCTATAGGCACAGGGAAAAAGATCAAGGCTAATTTAGAGTCAGGAAAGCTCATGCCGAATGCTACTAAAACTCCATAAATAGCACCAGAAGCTCCAACAGCAGGAATGTTATAAATCAAATTTACTTTTTGAAGCGTAGCATCTTGATACATGACTTTTCTACCTATTAATTCATAAATTTCTTGGCTTGAAACTCCAGCACTCAATAAGTCCTGAAAACCACTATTAAATTGTAAATAATTAACGGCAGTATATATTAGTCCTGCTCCAAGACCAGCCGAGAAGTAAAAAAACAAGAATTTATTTCTACCCCACATTTGTTCTAGTGGGCTACCAAACATCCATAAACCAATCATATTAAATGCAATATGCATAAAAGAAGCTTGGCTGTGCATAAACATGTGCGTTACATATTGCCAAAGCCCAAAATTCGGATTTTGGGGAAAATGTAACGCAAACAAATCTTGAAGCGGTGGGTATACAAATTTGGCAACTACAAATAGTAAAGCATTGATAATGATTAAGTGCTTAACGGTATCGGTTATTCTATTCATTAGGCTTAATTATTAAACTTTAATTCTATTTCATCTAGGGGTAAGGTGACAAACGTGTTCTTCCCGTAAGGTGAATGATTAGGTTCTTTGCAAGAAAATAGTTGTTGTAAAATTTCTTCTTGTTCTTGTGTAGTTAATTTTGTACCATTTTTAATTGCTAAACTGTTTGCTAAACTTTTAGAAATAATATCTAATTGACTAAAACTAGATTCAGGTACTTCGTGTTTTACTGCGTCAAGCAGCTCTTCAAAAATGGCAGTAATTTGACCTTCTTTTACCAAGGTTGGTATGCCATTTATGACCACATTCTCATTATTGATAGCTTCGAATCGAAACCCTGCACTTTCTAAATCACTTTTAATGTCCTTAATAACGAGTACTTCTGCCAAAGAAAATGATAATTTTATTGGAAATAGTAGTTGCTGACTTATAGCATCTTCTACAGTAATTTTTTTTAAAAATTCTTCATATAAAATGCGTTGATGTGCTAAGTTTTGATTGATGATAACTGCACCAGATTTTATAACACTTAAAATATATTTTTTATGTATCTGAAATGTTTTCGCGGCAACATTAAATTGATTCTCTTCAAATAATTCCTTAGTAACTATTTGAGCATCAACTTCAATGTTTTCAATTGCTAAAGCGTCATTCTCTACATTTACATATAAAGAATCCCAATTTTCCTTTATAGGTTTTTTATGAATTGCTGATGCTATTTTTTCTGTTTCAAACGGATTGAAACTAGGGTCAACACTTACTTTAGGCGTAGTAGATGGTTTATCTTTAAAATAATAAGGAACATCCATACTAGCATCTTTGTTGAAATCTAATACGGGCGCTACATTATATTGCCCTAAACTATGCTTGACTGTAGAACGTAAAATTGCATATAAAGCATGTTCATTTTCAAATTTCACTTCTGTTTTCGTTGGATGTATATTGATGTCTAACGTATTAGAAGGAACTTCTAAATATAAAAAATAAGATGGGTGATATCCATGTGCTAGTAACCCTTCGAAAGCATTTAAAATAGCGTGATGAAAATAACCATGTTTTATAAATCGACCATTCACAAAAAAGAATTGTTCACCTCTCTTTTTCTTGGCAAAATTTGGTTTCGTTATAAAACCATTTATGGTAATAATATCAGTCTCTTCACTAATCGGGACTAATTTTTCATTCGTTTTTGCACCGAAAATAGCAATAATTCGCTGTTTTAAGTTTTCCTCTTTTAAATTGAACAACTCTCCATCATTATGATATAGAGAAAAAGAAATAGCAGGATGTGCTAATGCTACACGCTGAAACTCATCAATAATATGTCTAGTTTCAATAGTGTTTGATTTTAAAAAATTCCGTCTAGCGGGAATATTATAAAATAGATGTTTTACAGAAATACTTGTTCCTGTAGGAGTAGAGATAACATTTTGTGAAATAATTTTACTACCCTCCAATTTAATTTGAGTGCCTAATTCGTTGTTTTCTTGTTTTGTTTTTATTTCTACATGCGCAATAGCAACAATCGAAGCTAATGCTTCGCCACGAAAGCCTTTTGTGTTTAGGTTGAAAAGATCATCAGCAGTTTTAATTTTTGACGTAGCATGACGTTCAAAGGCCAGTCGAGCATCAGTTTCACTCATACCCATGCCATTATCAATTACTTGTACTAATGTTTTACCAGCATCTTTAATTAGTAATTTAATTTCGGTTGCATTGGCGTCAATTGCATTTTCTAGTAATTCCTTAACTACTGAGGCTGGTCGTTGTACCACTTCGCCTGCAGCAATTTGATTAGCAACATGGTCAGGGAGTAATTGAATGATATCTGACATTATTTTTGTTGGAAAATTGAGAGATCAAAATCAATGATGTATAAAAATATAAACACAAGAATTGCGATAGTAATTAATATAGTTTTATTCGTGCCTTTGCTTTCAGAACTTCGTAATTCTTCAAAAGCATTTGTAAATTTGTCTTTTAGATTTTTGTTGCCTGTAGTTGTTCTAAAATGGTCGAATTTATGTTTGATTTCATAGGGGTTACCTTCACCTTTGTAATATCTTGGCTTATAATCAAACTTTTTATGTGTGCGTTTTACGATTCCCATTCTCAGCTATCTTTTTGCATCTTTTTATAATAAAAAATAATGCTATTAGAATCAAAAATACTCAAATAATAAAATGTAGTCAAATTTTGTTTATAAGATAGCCGTTAAAACTATCATAAAGTTGCCATTTTTATGGCTGCAATGGCACATTCTATACCTTTATTACCTAATTTTCCGCCAGATCTATCTATAGATTGTTGCTTAGTGTTGTCAGTTAGCACACAAAAAATAGTAGGAAGATCGTATTGTAAGTTCAAATCTTTAATGCCTTGTGAAACGGCGTCGCAAACAAAATCGAAATGTTTTGTTTCACCTTGAATCACACAGCCTATTGCGATGACAGCATCTAGTTCTTCCGTTTTTATAAGATGTTTACATCCATAAATTAATTCGAAACTACCGGGTACATTTAAAACGGTAATATTTTCAGTTATTGCACCATTATCTAGTAATGCTTTTAAAGCCCCTTTATAAAGATTTTCGGTAATATTACTATTCCATTCAGAAACAACAATCCCAAATCGAAGATGCTTCGCATTTGGGATTGTTGCTTTATCATATGCTGATAAATTTGTAGTAGCCATATTTAAAATTTAGCTATTTATTATTGTGCAAGCTTCGCTTTATTGATGTACATATCAATTTCTTTAGCTTCATTAGATTTTGAATGGTTCTCTTTTATTTGAGTAAATAAACTTTCAGCTTTTTTATATTGTTTTAATTCTAACGCCGTATTCCCTGCTTTTAATAAATATAAAGGAGAGGTAAAGTCATTAGTTTTAAACTTAGCTGCTTTTTCATAATATTCTAATGCTTGTTCTGGTTGATTGATATCCGCGAAAGCGTCACCAATATTACCTAACGCTAAACCACCAATAATTTCATCTTCTGTAGAAAAGTTACTTAATTGCGTAATTGCATTTTCGTAATCATTCATTTTTAGGTAAGAAATACCAGCCATATATTTTGCTAAGTTACCAGCATTCGTAGATCCGTAATTATCGATGATATCTAACAATCCGTATTTACCATCAGCTCCATTCAATGCTAAATTATATAAAGAGTCGTTAGCCACTGTAGTAGTTTGAGCTTGATCGAAAAACTTTTTAGAATAGGCTAATTCATCAGCTGCTTCAATTTCTTTAGGTGCTTTTATGTATTTATTGTAACCAAGATACCCAAAAATCACTGCAGCTATTAAAATTAAACTTGCAAAAAGAATTTTACTATTTTTTTCTACCCATTTTTCTGATTTAGAGGCTGTTTCGTCTAAAGTATTAAAAACCTCAGCCGTTGTGCTTTGCTCATCTATTTCTTGTAGGTGATCTTTTTTAGAACTTCTTCCTCTTTTTTTGTAAGTTGCCATTTGTTTTCAAAATTTGGATGCGCAAAAATAGAATTTTTTATTGAAATCTTACGCTAGAAATTGATCTAAATTTCGTTTTTTTGTATAATCTCTATAACGATGTATGTATTTAAAAAAGATTGCCTTAGTAAACTACAAAAATTTTGCTTCTAAAGATTTCGAATTTAACGAAAAAATTAATTGTTTTGTTGGTAACAATGGTATTGGTAAAACAAATGCCTTAGATGCTATTTATCATTTAGCTTTTGCAAAAGGTTATTTTAACAGTATTGCAGTACAAAATATTAAGCATGGAGAAGATTTTTTTTTAATTGAAGGGTTATTCGAAAAAGAAGATAGAGATGAGCTAATAAACTGTAGTTTGAAACGTGGCGCAAAAAAAATAATAAAGCGTAACGGTAAGCAATATGAAAAAATTTCAAATCATATTGGTTTAATTCCTTTGGTGATTATTTCGCCAGCTGACACTAATTTAATTGTAGAAGGAAGCGATGTGCGTAGAAAGTTTATAGATGGTGTTATATCACAATCTGACAAACAATATTTGCAAGATTTAATGCTATACACGAAAGTACTTACACAACGCAATTCTTTATTAAAATATTTTGCTTTAAATCACACCTTCGATGCTGTAAATCTTTCCATTTATAATGAGCAATTAGTTGCGTTAGGTACTAAAATATTTGAAAAAAGAAAGCTGTTTTTAACAGCGTTTATACCTATCTTTAAGGAATCTTATAAACATATCGCTGGTGCGGATGAAAGTGTTGATTTAACCTATAAATCACATTTAGAGGATGCTAATTTTGAAACATTACTGTCTGATAGTTTAGAAAGAGACCGTTTTTTACAGTATACATCAGTAGGAATTCATCGAGATGACTTGTTATATACTATAGATGGGCATCCGATAAAGAAATTTGGATCTCAAGGACAACAAAAATCATATTTAGTAGCACTAAAATTGGCACAGTTTAATTTTATTAAGAAACAAACAAAAACGACACCAATATTACTGCTAGATGATATTTTTGACAAATTAGATGCAAATCGAGTAAAAAAGTTAATAACGTTGGTAAATGATGATGTTTTTGGTCAGGTTTTTATATCAGATACGCATGCACAACGATCAGAAGAAGTGATAAAAAGAACAGGGCAACCATACAAGATGTTTGAATTATAAATAATGAGTAAAAGAACAAATGATTTTATATCGGTAAAAGATGCATTACAAGAAATGTTGCAACAAAATAAACTGCAAAAAGGTATCGATCAGGTTAATGTAAAAGAAGCTTGGCAATTTGTGATGGGAAATGGCGTTTCTAGTTATACCGATAGTGTAGAACTGAAAGGAGATACTCTTATTGTAAGGTTATCATCAGCCACATTACGAGAAGAATTGAGTTATGGTAAAGAAAAAATAGCGAAAATGATGAACGAAAATATTGGAAAAATCATCATTAATAAGGTAAAATTACTTTAAAAAGAGATATAATTTATATATTTGCAAATTAAGAAAAAGAATTATAAAGGGATAATATAACAATTACATGATGAAAAAATTTCTATGGTCACTTCTATTTACAGTTTTAGCTGTAGGTTTTATAAACGCTCAAAGTATTGATGTTACTGGATTAGGATTGGTTATTCCTGGTGACGGTACCAACATACCAGCAGTAACTGATGATACAGAATATGGTTCTGTTGAAATTGCGTTGGGTTCAGTTCAGCATACTTTTACTATCAATAATCTTACTACTGATCTTTTAGTAGTTGGCCTTCAAAATTTAACAAATCAAGTAGATTTTTCTCAATCGGCGTCACCATCGCCAGGTGTCCTTACAAGTGGTACTAGTTCAACTTTTTCAGTGACTTTCGATCCTGCTTCGGCTGGTTTAAAGAGTTCTGTAGTTCAGGTTAATGTTTTAAACCTGACAACATTTGTGTCAGAAGTTTATTTTTATAATATTCAAGGAACTGGTGCGCCACTAACTGCAGAACCTGTTATAAATGTTATAGGAGGAGCCTTCTTTATTAGTAATGGAGATGTAACACCTAGTTCTGCAGATGATACAGATTTTGGTAATGTCGATATTAGTGCAGGTGGTGTAACAAATACTTATACAATACTAAACACAGGTACTGTTGACTTAACCTTTCCAGCGAATGTTTTAGCTGTTGGAAGTTCTGATTTTACAGTGACCACTCAACCAACTTCTCCTATTACCCCAGGGAGTACTTCTACACTTCAAATAACCTATGATCCAAGTGTAGTAGGTCTTAGTTCAAGTACAGTTGTGATTCAAAGTAATGATAGCAGTGAAAACCCATTCACTTTTACAATTCAAGGTACGGGTACAGCTGTTGTTCTCGAACCTGAAATTGATATTACGGGGAATGGTATTTCAATTGAATCTGGTGATATAATTCCAAGTACTCTTGACGATACTAATTTTGGAGATGTTGATATTGCGGCAGGTGGAATTATAAATACATTTACCATAGACAACCTTGGAGGGGCTGATTTAACATTAATAGGAGGTGTTCTTGTTGTTGGTAGCGCTGATTTTTCAGTTACCACACAGCCAAGCTCTTCAACAATAGGTGCAGGTTTATCGGATACTTTTAGTATTACTTATGACCCAAGTGCTACAGGTTCAAGCTCTGCAACCGTAATTGTTCAAAGTGATGATGGTGATGAAAACCCCTATACATTTACGATTCAAGGTAATGGAATCATTGTAGGGCCGGCTCCACCATTATTAATTACACAATATTACGAAGGGACAAGTTCTATAAATAACTGGATTGAAGTTAAAAATATTTCTGCTACATCTACTATAGGTGGTTCTTATTATTTAGCCTTATTTTTAAATAGTAATGCAACTATTAATGGCGGAATTGAAACAAATAATCCTGATGAATTTATTTCAATTCCTTCACTTGCTGCTGGCGAAGTAATCATATTTAGTAGAGCCTCTGCTACGTTGCCATCTGCTGCTAATTTAGGTCCTGCAAGTATTCTTACAACAGAAGTTTGTACATTTACAGGTAACGATGTTATTGTTATTTCTACTTCTTCTCAGACAAATTCTTATAATGACAGAATAGATATTATGGGAGTTGTTGCTACGAATTCTGCGGTAGATTGGGGAACTGACTTAGCATTGATTAAGGGTTGTGGAACAACTATAGTACCATCAACAACATATAACCCATTTGAATATATTGAATTGACGCTAGAAGAAGTTCAACAAGCTAACCCTAATACAAATTTAGCTTTGGGTACACAAACCGTTGGTCCGACTACATGGACTTCAAGTTGGAGTAATGGTGTTCCAGATAAAACAAAATCGGTAACTATTAGCGGAACATATAATAATTCTGATGGTTCATTCGAATCATGTGATTTGACCATCAATGTAGGAGCTTCTATTAATTTAGATAGTGGAGGTGCAGGTTCTAATTACGTCTTAGTTGATAAAAATTTAACTATTAACGGATCGTTTGATATTGGTGATACAGAAGCATTAGTGATGACCGATGCTGATGCTGTAATTTCTGGTATAATTACCAAAACAGAAAGAACAACACCGTTAAATAATTTTAGAGATTACACCTATTGGTCTTCACCAGTTAACATAACTTTAGCTAGTGCTTTTACGGGCGTAGATCCGAATAGAATCTTTCAATGGAGAACACCTTCAAGTGGTGATACTGGTAATTGGGAAATTGCTTCTGGTTCTATGACACAAGGTAGAGGTTATTTAGCAGAAGCGCCTTCTTCTGTGACTACAGGTCAACAACATGAAGTTTCTTTTTCAGGGACTCCTCATAATGGTTTAGTAGATGTTACAGTTGGTATAGATTTAACAAATGGAGATGGTTATGGAGGCTACAATATTGTTGGTAACCCATATCCTTCTGCAATAGACATTGATTTATTTTTAAAAGATCAGGCAAATGTTGAATTAAATAACGCTAATATAACGACTACAGATGCCACAATATGGTTATGGACACATGGTACGCAAATAGATGGTGGTACTACAGGTGAATTTACGGCTGCTGATTATGCTACTTATAATTTAGTTGGTGGTGTTGGTTCAGGAAATGATGAAGGAACTGGTGTAACACCTACAAATATTATAGGTTCTGGCCAAGGATTTTTAATTAGAGTTTTAACTCCTGGTAATAATGAAGTGACTTTTGAAAATAATATGCGTGTAAGAGGCCAAAATGATGCACAATTTTTTAAATCTTCTACTACCGTAGAGAAAGATAGAATGTGGTTGAACATGTCTAGCGAAGATGGAAAATCTTCTAATCAAATATTGATAGGCTTTATGGAAGAGGCTACAGATGGTGTTGACAGAGGATATGATGGTTTACATTTAGGATCTGGAAATATTACTTTTTATTCTAATTTAGAAAATAATATTTATGCTATTCAAGGTTTAGGCGCATATGATCAATCAAAAGAGGTGTCTTTAGGTTTTTATTCAGCTTTAGAAACTAAACATAAAATTTTTATAGGAAAACATGAAGGTGTTTTAAATGATGAAGAAATCTATTTGTTAGATAATGAATTAGGTACTATACATGATTTGAAGCAAGGGGCTTATGAGTTTGAAGTTACTACTGCAGGTAATTATCAAGATAGGTTTACACTAAAGTTTAATAGTGGTGTTTTAGGCACAGATGATTTAACTTTAAACAACAGTTTTATAGTGTATAATCAAGATGCAACATTAAAAATTAAAGCTGGAGTAGAAATCTCTAAATTAAAAGTATATGATGTAACTGGTAGACTACTTATTGATGTTGAGCCAAAATCTACTGCTTTTGATGTACCTGCTCAAAATATTAAAGCTGGTACAGTATTAATATTAAATGCTACGATGAAAGATGGTTCTTCGATTAGTAAAAAAGCAATTAAGTATTAAATAAAATAAATTGAATCCAACTAAAAAAGCTCTTGAATTTTCAAGAGCTTTTTTAGTTTTAATAAGATAGGTAACTGTTTAGAACAGCTCTCTACCTGAAAAATGAAAGGCACTTTCTATAGCAGCATTCTCATCACTATCAGAGCCATGAACAGCATTTTCACTAATAGATGTAGCAAATAACTTTCTTATCGTTCCTTCAGCAGCTTCAGCTGGATTCGTAGCACCAATTAAGGCTCTAAAATCTTCTACAGCGTTTTCTTTTTCTAAGACTGCAGCTACGATAGGGCCACGTGTCATATATTCAACTAACTCACCAAAAAAAGGTCTTTCGTTATGAACTGCATAAAAAGTTTCAGCATCTCTTTTTGTCATCTGCGTAAGCTTCATTGCAACGATTCTAAAACCTGAGGCATTAATTTTTTCTAAAATTGCTCCTATATTGCCTTTTTCAACAGAATCAGGCTTAAGCATTGTGAATGTTCTATTTGTCATTGTTTTTGTTTTTCTTAAATGAGGTGCAAAAATAACTGTTTTTGTTTAAAGTCAAAGTTATGGATTGATTAATATTTATAATGCCTTTAAGAGAATCCTTATGCTACTACGAAATAGTATTTTATTGTATCTTCGCATGCGATGAATAAAAGTGATATTTTAAAGATAAAAGAGTTAGTATCTAGCCCAAAAAAAATTGCCATAGTATCTCATAGAAACCCTGATGGGGATGCTTATGGTTCTAGTTTAGCATTGTACCATTATTTATTAAAATTTAATCATAGTGTTTCTGTAGTTTCACCTAATGATTGTCCCGATTTTTTAAAATGGCTTCCTAAGCAAGATGAAATACTAACTTTTGAAGAGAATGCTTCTAAAGCAGCAGAATTGTTAAATAATGCTGAATTAATATTTACATTAGATTTTAATGCTTTAAATAGAGTAGGCTCAGCAATGCAAGCAGTTTTAGAACAAGTTTCTGCTGATTTTATTATGATAGATCATCATCAACAACCTGATGATTATGCTAAATTCACATATTCTGATCCATCGAAGGCATCAACTTGTGAAATGATTTATTATTTTATTCAAATGTTGGATGATCTCGATAAAATAGATATAAATACTGCTTCATGTTTATATACGGGTATTGTTACAGATACGGGCTCTTTTAAATACCCTTCCACTACCAGTGATACTCATAAAATTATTTCCCATTTAATGGAAATCGGTATCGATCATACAAAAATTCATAATAGCCTATTCGACACAAATTCATATAGTAGGTTGCAGTTATTAGGTACGGCTTTAAAAAATTTAAAAGTTATTCCTGATTGCAATACGGCTTATATAACAATTTCTCAAAGAGAATTAAATTCATATAATTTTAAAAAAGGAGATACAGAAGGTTTTGTGAATTATGGATTGTCTTTAAAAGGGGTCGTATTTGCAGTTATTTTTATTGAAGATCAAAAGCAGGGTATTATTAAAATGTCATTTCGATCTAAAGGAAAGTTTTCTGTTAATGATTTTGCGCGTACTTACTTTAATGGAGGTGGACATGATAATGCTGCAGGAGGTAGAAGTGAATTATCATTAAAGAATACAGTTTCTAGGTTTTTAGAAATAGTTCCAACATATAAACAAGAATTACAAACATCGTATGAAGAATAGTATTTTTTTAGTTTTTATAATAGTATTAGTGAGTTGCTCAGCTCCAAAACCACGAAAGCCAATTGTTAGAAAAACAGCTACTTTTTTAAAAGAATCTATAGAGCGTAATAAAGTTATTAATCAAGTTGAAGAACAAGCATTACTAGATTACATTCGTATTGATTCTATGAATAATTATAGCACTTCCCCTAATGGGTTTTGGTATCGTTATACGACTAAAGACTCTTTAGCAACTAAGCTTCCTGTAAAAGGAGATGAGTTAACATATACTTACGAAATTAAAGATGTTAATAATGAAATTTTATATACTAGAGAAGAACTAGGAGATAGAACTTACTTGGTCGATAGAGAAGAACTTATATCTGGCTTGCAGGATGGCTTAAAGTTAATGAAAGAAGGTGAGGAAATGGTGTTTTTATTCCCTTCGTATAAAGCATATGGATATGCTGGTTATAAAAAAATTGCAGGTAATCAGCCTCTAATATATACTGTAGAATTAAAAAAAATAAAAAGAAATAATTAATGAAAATGAGATTTTTTAAAATAGTATTATTTTTAGGAGTATTAGCTTCTATTTCATGTAAAACTACAAAGTATACCGATTTGTCAGATGGTTTGTATGCAAATATTGAAACTACAAAAGGAGCTATTCTATTAGAATTACACTATAAAGATGTGCCTGTATCAACGGCCAATTTTGTTTCCTTAGCGGAAGGAAATAATGTATACGTAAAAGATAAATATAAAGGGGTACCTTTTTATAATGGACTAACGTTTCATCGCGTCGTTGCAAATTTTATGATTCAAGGCGGTGATCCAAACGGGAATGGTACTGGCGGTCCAGGATACAAATTTGAAAATGAACATCCTAAAAATGAAGATGGTACTGATAAATATATTTATGATAAGGCAGGTGTATTAGCAATGGCTAACTCGGGAAGAGATGCAAATGGAAGTCAGTTTTTTATTACACATAATCAATACTCAAGTATAAATGGAGGATATACTATTTTCGGACAATTAGTTAAAGGTCAAAATGTAGTCGATAGTATAGCCATTGGTGATAAAATGAATACCATTTCTATTATACGAGTAGGTAAAGACGCTAAACAGTTTGATGCCTCTAAAGTATTTGCAGATTATTTCAGAAAATTAGAAGAAGTTGCTAAATTAGAGCAAGAAAATTTAGAAAAAGCTAAGACTGCTTTTTTAAAGTATGTAGAAGAAAACAAATTGAAAGCCAATGAATTATCTTCGGGTTTAAAAATGTTAATTACAGAAAAAGGTAGTGGTGTGAAGCCTAAAATGGGTGTTACTGTAAGAATTAATTGCTCAGGTTATTTTACTGATGGTAATTTATTTTATTCGACTCATAAAGAGATGAATGAAAAATTCGGAAAGTATGATTCGCGTGCAGAAGAAGCTGGTCGATACAATCCTTTTACAATGCCGTATAGCACAGAAGCTACCTTGGTGCCAGGTTTTAGGGAAGGTATGTTGAATATGAACTATGGCGATAAAGCATTTCTTTTAATTCCATCACATTTAGGTTATGGACCTCAGAAAAATGGTCCAATTCCACCAAATTCTGATTTAATTTTCGAAATAGAAATCGTTAATGAAAGTCAAGATCAATAATAAAAAAAGCGAGCTTAATGCTCGCTTTTTTTATGGTATAAATCTAGTAACAGTTTTGCTGCAATAAAAGGGCTAGTTTTCGACTCGTTTACCTTTTTTAATAAGGATGCAAGTTCTTTTTTAATACTAGTGTTAGAATAAAAATTATCTTTTAATTGTTGATTTATTGTTTCGAGTAACCAAAACTTATTCTGTTCTTTTCTTTGTTGCTCAAAATAATTAGTGCTTTTTGTGAGTTCTAAATAGTCTTGAATTATACTCCAAACGATATCAATATTTGTATTGTCTAATGCACTACAAGTCTCAACTTTTGGTTGCCAACTACTTTCTTTTAAGGGATATAAATGTAAAGCTCTAGTAAATTCAATTTTTGCAAGATTTGCTTGTTTAATATTAGCGCCATCTGCTTTATTGATAACAATAGCATCTGCCATTTCTACAATGCCACGTTTTATGCCTTGTAATTCATCTCCAGCACCAGCTAATTTCAACAATAAAAAGAAATCGACCATAGAATGTACAGCAGTTTCTGATTGACCTACACCTACAGTTTCAATAATGATAGTATCAAAACCAGCAGCTTCGCATAAAATAATAGCTTCTCGTGTTTTTTTTGCTACGCCACCTAATGATTCGCCAGAAGGGGAAGGTCGTATAAAAGCATTTTTGTCTCTTACCAATTCCTCCATACGTGTTTTATCGCCTAAAATACTGCCACGATTTACAGAACTACTAGGGTCAACAGCCAATACAGCAACTTTTTTACCTAAACCAGTTAAATACTTGCCAAAAGTCTCTATAAATGTACTTTTGCCAACTCCTGGAACCCCTGTAATACCTATTCTAATAGATTTATTTGCATGCTGAAGACAAGAAGTAATTATTTCAGAAGCTTTTTTCTGATGTTTTACATTGGTGCTTTCAACTAAAGTAATTGCCCTACTTAAATAACTGATGTTTCCTTTTAGAATATATTTAACAAAGTCTTTAGTACTTGGTAGTTTCGTTCTATTTAACTTTATTTTTTGAATGGAAGCATGATCAGTTGAAGCTGGTTGGTTAATTCCATCAACTTCTTGTAGCGCACTTTTATGTTTAGATTTCTTAGTCATATTCCGCGAAAGCGATAAGAATTGTAAATTTAGAATAATTATTTTTAGAAAACTGCAACACCGTTTTTATTTCATCGTATTTATAACAGAAGCAATAGATTAAAATGAGTCAAACCAAATTTTTGCAATCCCGATTAATTGCTGAGTGCAAGCAGCATAATCAAAAAGCGCAAATGCAAGTGTATGATATGTATAGTAAAGCAATGTATTCGACCGCATTTAATTTTGTAAAAGTTGAAGCTATAGCGGAAGATATGGCGCAAGAAGGGTTTATTAAAGCATTTCTAAAGATTGATTCGTTTAATGAAGAGGTTTCCTTTGGTGCTTGGCTAAAACGGATTGTGATTAATCAATGCTTAGATTGGCTAAAAAAGAGAAAATTGAATGTGATTTCTATTGATAGTCAAAATATTCAAGTTGCTGAAGAAGAAAATTGGGAAGTTGATGATAGTATTACCATAAAATGTATAGAAGATTCTATAGATAAGTTGCCAGATAAATATAAAATTGTAGTGAAGCTATTCTTATTAGAAGGATATGATCATCAAGAAATTGCACAGATACTAAACATTACAGAAGTGGCATCGAGATCGCAATTATTTAGAGGGAAAAATAAATTAAAAGATTTACTAAAACAATATAATTATGCCTAAAGATATAAGAGATATTTTAAAAGAGGCTCAAAGTTCTAGAGAGTTAAAAGCAAATCATCGTGAACGTTTTGAAAAACGCTTGCAACAATTGCATGAACCTAAAAAGAAAAATAGTTTCTTCTTTTTAAAGATAGCAGCCTCTGTTATGTTGGTTGTAAGTGTTGGCTATTTTGCACTCAATAGCAATCCTGTTGAAGTAGATTCACCAATTGAAGCCACTAAGATTGTTGATTTAAATAGTGTGTCGCCAGAAATGAAACAAATAGAAGATTATTATTTGACCGCGATTAATTATGAAATAGTAAGCTTAGAAATAACACCCGAAAATCAAGTAATATTAGATGATTACTTAGATAAGATAGGAAAACTAACAGATGATTATATACGATTAAATAAAGAAATTTCCGAAAATGGAATCAATGAAAAAACAGTGAATGCAATGATAACAAACCTACAATTGAGATTACAACTGTTATTGCAACTGAAAGACACGTTAAATGAAATGAAAACTTCAAAAAATAAAGACAATGAAAACGCTACGATTTAAGATAACTATAGTACTATTATTTATAAGTTTAATTACAGTAACTGCTCAAAAATTAGAAAAAAAACATGCCGAAAAATTTACTGTAAATAATGATGTTGTTATAGACGTAAACACAAGATATACCGATATTGAAATTGAAACATGGAATAGGAATGAGGTTGTTATTGAGGCATTCATCATTTTAGATGGAGAACAAGATCAAAAAGTAATTGACGATTATTTGAAAAAGTGGAATTTTGAAGCTTCAGGAAACAAAAGTAGTATCAAAATAAACTCAAAATCATTAGGGTTGATTGATATTCATTCTTTTGATTTTGATGCGCCAAATTATGATTTGCTGATTTCTGAAAGTGTAACTGATGCTCTTGAAAACATAAATTTTGAAATGCCAGAAATGCCTGAGATTCCAGAAATACCCGAGTTTGATTTTAACTTTAATTTCGATAGAGTTTTTGACTTTATTGAATTTGATTTTGATGTCTATAAAAAAGATAAAAAGTATCTAGAAAAATGGAAGGAACTCAATAAAGATGTTTTAAAAGGAGCAGATGTTAAAATTGGTAAAAATTCAATATCAATTTCAACAAATAAGGATAAATTATCAAAAGAAGAACTTGAAAAAAGAGAAGAACAAAGGCAAAAACGTATGGATGAGCGACGAAAATTAATAGATGAGAAAGTGCGATTACATCAAGAACGAATGGAAGAACGAAAGATTGAACTACATGATAATATAAAAGAAAGAAACGAACAACGAAAATTAGTTCTAATAGAAAGACAAGAGGTTCAAAAGTTACGTGCAAAAGAACTTGCAAAAAGCCGTACAGAAGTTAGAGATATACTTGCTAAAAGAGAAAAAGTAAAGATTAAACGAATTATTAAAATTAAAGCTCCAAAAGATGCTAAATTTAATATGAATGTTACTTATGGCACTATGAGTTTTCCTAAATAAAAAGAATAAATTAGCAAGAAAAAAACCACTCTAAATGAGTGGTTTTTTTCTTGCCAAATTGTTATTACCTTTACGCCACTAAAATTGTTTTATACCTAATGGAACTTTACAAGGCACAACAGCTTAAAATATATAATTCACTTTCGAATAAAAAAGAAGATTTTAAACCACGAACCGAAGGCTATATAGGTATGTATGTTTGTGGTCCTACGGTATATAGTAATGTGCATTTAGGTAACGTAAGAACATTCATGTCGTTCGATATGATTTTTCGTTATTTCAAGCATTTGGGCTATAAAGTTCGTTATGTTCGAAATATTACCGATGCGGGGCATTTAGAGAATGACGCAGATGTTGGTGAAGATAGAATTGCTAAAAAAGCACGTTTGGAGCAAATTGAACCAATGGAAGTGGTGCAGAAATACACAGTCGACTTTCATAATGTATTGCAACAATTCAATTTTTTGCCGCCAAGTATCGAACCTACAGCTACAGGTCACATCGTTGAACAAATAGAAATTATCAAAACAATTTTAGAAAAAGGTTTGGCGTATGAAGTAAACGGTTCCGTTTATTTTGATGTGCTAAAGTATAATGAGAATGAGCACTATGGAATCCTTAGCGGCAGAAATATCGAAGACGCAATTCATAATACACGTGCTTTAGACGGACAATCGGAAAAAAGAAATCCGCAAGATTTTGCGTTATGGAAAAAAGCACAACCGGAGCATATTATGCGTTGGCCTTCGCCGTGGAGCGATGGTTTCCCTGGGTGGCATTTAGAATGTACAGCTATGAGTACTAAATACCTAGGTGAACAATTTGATATACATGGAGGAGGTATGGATTTAAAATTTCCGCATCACGAATGTGAAATTGCACAAGCAAAAGCTTCTTGTGGTCATAATCCTGTTAATTACTGGATGCATGGTAATATGTTGACCCTAAACGGAAAAAAAATGGCAAAATCTACAGGAAATAGTATCTTGCCTGGTGAGTTAATTTCAGGAAATAATGAAATTTTAAATAAACCTTTTCATCCTACGGTAGCTCGTTTTTTTATGTTGCAAGCCCATTTTAGAAGTATATTAGATTTTTCTAGTGATGCTTTAGAGGCTTCTGAAAAGGGATATAACAGATTGATGAATGCAGTAAATGATTTAGATAAATTAGAAGCCTCAGCTACTTCTACTATAGATATTGCAAGTTGGAAACAACAATGTTATGATGCAATGAATGATGATTTTAACACGCCTATTCTCATTGCCCATTTGTTTGAAGGTGTAAAATACATCAATCAAATAAAGGAAAATAAAGCTTCTTTATCTGATAAAGATTTAAAAGATTTTATAGAAACCTTCAACGCTTTTACTTTTGATATTTTAGGTTTAGAAAATGTATCTGTTCAAGATAGTTCAAATAAATTGACAGGAGTGGTAGAACTATTAATTGGTATGCGTAATAATGCTAGAGATAACAAAGATTGGGCATTGTCTGATAAAATTAGAGATGAGCTATTAGCTTTAGGTATTCAATTGAAAGATGGTAAAGAGGGTACAACCTTCTCTGTGAATTAAAACAACACATTGATTATTAGCATCTTGTATTCAAGATAAAGTAACGGCTTCAAGTAGTTTTTATAATAACGAATCCACAAATAAACGATTAAACGTATATTAACATATCCATTTATATTAGTAGTCCGCTTTTACCAAGCGGCAATATCACCATATACACCTTCTTCGTGTAGATATTCACCAACATGCTCACATTATACTATAGAAGCATTGCAAAAACACGGCTTGTTTCATGGAGGATGGTTAGCCATTAAAAGAATATTTAGTTGTCATCCTTGGGGAGGTCGTGGTTATGACCCTGTTCCTGATGTAAAATCTAAAGATCAACAACTAAACGAATAAACAAATCAACAATAAAATATATATTTACATACTTAAATTAATTTATGAATACATTCTTATCAATCGACTGGAATTTTAATCCAGATCTATTTAAAATAGGTTCTTTTCCAATAAAATATTATAGCTTAATGTATGTATTGGCTTTTGTTGTTGGTTTACAATTGATGAAGCGTATCTTTTTAAAGGATTCTATTTCTTTAGATAAATTAGATCCACTTTTTATATATACAATTATTGCCATGCTAATTGGTGCCAGAACAGGGCATTATTTGTTTTATGAAGAAGAGTATACATTGTCTGAAGTTTTTTTACCCTTTAAAACGAATCCATTCGAATATACAGGCTTTAGAGGGTTGGCAAGTCATGGGGCTGCTATTGGTATTATTATAGCTATGTATTTTTACAGTAAGAAAGTAGTAAAAAAACCAATGTTATGGACGTTAGATCGATTGGTGATACCTTCGGCCTTAGGAGCGATGTTTGTGCGCTTAGGTAACTTATTTAATTCTGAAATTGTAGGTAAGGCAACAGGTTCTGATGCTGGTTTTAAGTTCATAAGAAATGATATTAGCGAATATAAAGCAATGGGTATTACCAATGCTCCTTCACCTAACGAGGCGTATGATTTAATTGCAAATAACTCATTATATAAGCATGTGCTGGCAGATATACCGAATAGATATCCTACACAGTTATATGAAGCTGCTGGTTATTTAATTACTTTTTTAATTTTATGGTATGTCTATCAAAAAACAAATAAAAAGCAAAAGGTTGGGTATCTTTTTGGTCTTTTTATGGTGTTACTTTGGTCTATTCGTTTTGTAGTAGAATTCTATAAAGAATGGCAAGGTGGTATCGAAGAATGGGTAGATATTAGTATAAAATTGAATACAGGTCAGTTTTTGAGTATTCCATTGGTTTTGATAGGCTTGTATTTCATGTTTAGAAATAAACGTAAAACAGTTTAACATTTTATTTTAGAAATGGTTAAAATTTTTATGTGAATTCTTGCATCTGAATAATTTTTTATTTGTAGTAAAAATTTAGATTAGATGAAAAATAAATAAAGGGCTATTTAACTACTTTTTAGCTTTAGACAGCTCCCTCTCGGGTAGCAAATGTTACTTAAATATCAAAATAATGTTATATATTGTATAATTATTCCAAAAAAAACTAACTTAAATTAACTTATTATGAAAACAAAATTTTACTTTTTTATTGTAACGATTTTCCTTTCATTTTCCTCATTTGCGCAGTCATATACTGTTAGTGGTGTGGTTAGTGATAGCGATAATCAGTCTTTACCAGGAGTCTCTGTGATTGTCAAAGGGTCCGCTAAAGGGACATCCACAGATTTTGATGGAAAATACTCACTAGAAGTCACCAATGGTGATGTTTTAGTTTTTACCTCAGTTGGTTTTGAAACCCAGCAGGCAACAATTAATGGTCAATCAGTACTGAATATTACTATGAAATCTGGTTTAGAACTAGACGGAGTAGTAGTAGTGGGTTCTAGAAACCCAAACAGAACAGCTGTAGATACAGCTGTACCTGTAGATATAATTGATGT
>RCNE010000163.1_pt1 | contig 32794 bp, 31 predicted proteins | sample 2041361 | NCBI WGS metagenome assembly RCNE01 (sample SAMN09708229, study PRJNA481090) | Marine sediment metagenome, whole genome shotgun sequencing project. | reverse complement strand
GTGTTGATGAATGATCTCCTGAAAAATGCCGCCTTTCCCCTTGATATCCACAAACTCACACTGTTGGGGCGAGTCATGGCAATCGTGTCGACCTGCGTTTCCGCACCATTCGTTGCAGCCTAATCGACTGGCAGCACGGCGCTAACATTGGAGCCGCCAACTAAAAATGAGGTTGCCTGCGTTCTTTACCGGAACCTTGCCTTGCGCAGACTGTAGCGGAATTGCATACCATCTCGATCTATGGCCGGATCATGTCTACCACTTGCGTCAAGACTGGCCTTAAAAGGGCGCGCCTTCGCCTCAATCAGTTATCGGCCGCCGGGGTGTTGAAGGCGCGGAAAGGCTGGAATTAAGGGACACTGACGGAGGCCAAATCGTTTCAACGCTAAATCACGCTCTTACGCGGTCCGCAGAAATTACGGCAACGGAATTGTCGATGTTAGAGATAGATGGCTACTTTACCTATTTCGCAGACCCCGTTCTTTTTCTCGAATGTACATCCGGGCGAACTTATCCCGTGGCGCACGGAACAGGCATATCTAACGTTGGAGCAAGCCTATAGTGCTGCAAATGTTGAAGCCGCTTCGCCGCTCTTTGTGGCGATAACGGGTGGCCTGCTAAATCGTATTCCAATGGAAGGGTCTGAGCGCCACCACTTCATCACGTACGAGGTTCTAGACACGTCCCCCGGAGCGGGCTGTGCCCAATTGGATTGAAGAAGGTATTCTCGAAACAAGGTATTCATGTTTGCTTAAACTCCGCGGCACCCCCATAAACCTCACGAGCCGACACACGGCACTGTGGCAGAGATAGGAAAAACCATGATTGAACGTATCGAACCCGGCGAGCGCTCCTCGAAGATCGTAAAATATAACGGCGTGGCTTATCTCACAGGACAGGTTGCCGAGGGCGAAACGATTCAGGATCAGGTCCGTACCTGCCTCGATAAAATCGACGCGTTGCTGGTTGAGGCCGGCTCCTCTCGCGAGCAAATGTTACGCGTCACGATCTGGCTTGCCGACATGAAGGACTTTGCAGGTCTGAACGAGGTCTGGAACGCGTGGGTGCCAAGTGGTCATGCCCCCACCCGCGCCTGCGGTGAGGCAAAACTCGCCCGGGCAGAACTCAAGGTCGAATTCATCGTGGAAGCGGCGTATTTCTAATCTGCCTTACGTACCGAAACCTGTTGCTTGAAAGCGATCCAAATGTCCCAGCAAACTGTTCTCATCACCTCCGCCACTGGCCGCATCGGCAAGGAACTGGTGGCCCTGCTCGCCAAGAATGACGCGTTTAACGTGCGCGCGTGTTATTTCAGCGAGAGCAAAGCGGAAAACCTGCGCGCCCTTGGTGCGGATGAAGTGGTCAAGTTTGATTTGTCGGACCCTAGCACCTGGGATGCGGCCCTCGACGGGGTGAGCGCAGTCTATTCCGCCTCTCTCGACCCCATGCTCGAAGGGCATCTGGCGTTTTGCAAAGAGTTGGGCAAACGCCGCGACCAGATCAGCCATGTCGTGCGGGTCAGCTGTATGGGCGCGGACACCAACACTGCCTCCTACGATTCCGATCAACACGCCTCGCGCGCGGGCGCTGGTATTCCGCTGATGCTGCAACACTATTGGTGGGGTGAAAAAGCGCTGATCGACGAGGGACTAAACGTCACTGCCTTGCGCAATAACTTCTTCATGAACCATCTACTGAAGACCGATTGCGAAACCATCGACAAGGAAGGTTGGTTCTCGAACCCGCTGGGCGACATGCGCAACTCCTTTGTCGCGACCCGCGACATTGCGGCAGCGGCGGCCGTGGTTTTGACCGAAGGGCCCGCACGCCACGCAAACAAGTTTTACGACATCACAGGCCCCGCGCCTCAATCCATGACCGAAATTGCCGCCGACCTTGGCCGCGCCATGGGTAAAGCCATCGAATACCGCGCCCAGAACATGGTCGATTTCGAAGCTGACTTCGGTGCAACACGGGCCGAATTCTTTGAATATCTCACTAACGGATTTTACACGCGGTGCAGCCCCGATTTCTACAATCTGACAGGTCACAAGCCGACAGCATACTTCGACTACCTCACCACAACGGGAGCCAGCGGTGAGACGGGCCTTGAAGAGTTGTGGCAGGGCAATCTTTGGAAAAAAGGTGAAGATGCGATGAAGGATGCCACAAAGGCATAAATTCGCGCATACCCACAGTTAGCCTATCATTTACTTTGACATCCCGCCGTTACAATCTAAAGTTGTACATGGCGTTTGACTAATCCTTCGGGATAAATTCGTTCGTATTAGATGAGTTAAGTGATCGAAGGTTAGCGAATGGTCAAGCCAGTGCACCAAGGCAGTGATCTGCAGAACAAGATGGACGAGGCGGCGACACTAAGAACGCTCAATGCGTTTGCGGTTGATTTGATGTCAATCCCAACCGTCGAGGACCTTTTTTGGTACGTTGCCCAGAATGTCGTCGGCCGCCTTAATTTTCTCGATTGCGTTATTTATCAGGCAAACGACGCGCAGACCGAACTGGTTCAGGTTGCTGCCCTCGGTGAGAAAAACCCGTTCGGCCGCAGTATTCTCAATCCGCTCCGGATTCCCTTCGGGAAGGGTATCACAGGACAGGTTGCGGAGTCGCGCGAAGCCATTGTGAGCAACGATATATTGCTTGATGAAAACTATATTGCCGATACCAAAGCGGCCCGCTCGGAAATCTGTGTTCCTATTGTTTGCGGCAACCGCATCGCGGGCGTTATCGACAGCGAACACCCCGCTCATAACGCATTTGGCGATGCCGAGCTTGAAGTGCTGATAACTATTGCGGCCCTGACCGGCGCCAAGATGATGCAACTGGCCGAGGCTGACCGGTCCAAGCGGCGCTATCATGATCTGGTCGAGGCGCACGCGCAACTCAGCCAAGAAGCCACCAACCGCCGCGCGCTGGAGGCGGAGCTGTTCACTGCACGCAAACTCGAAGCGGTTGGCCGCTTGACCGGGCGTTTTGCTCATGAGTTCAACAATCTGTTGACGGTGATCTCTGGCAATCTTGAATTCCTCGAAGAAGACATTCCTAACGGCATACCCGCCGAGACCCTTGCCGCCGCTCAACTGGCCGCACGGCGCGGCAGCGAAGTGATTCAGTCCATGCTTACCTTTTCCCAGCGCACAAGGCTGTCGCCTGAGGTCGCCGAATTGAACGACTTTGTGAAGGCGTTCTGTGCAGAGCCCAAGAACGTCGCAGCCGAGTTGGTGCAATTAGCGCTTGGGCGCGACATCGCACAGGTGAACGTCGATCTGGATATTTTGCGAAACGTTCTGTCCAGCCTTATTGGAAATGCCCGTGATGCCATGCCCGATGGGGGCATCATCCATTTTGAGACCGCAAACATCACCCATAGCCTTCGAGACGCACGGCAACTTTCCTCTACCCTCGCACCCGGTCACTATGTCCGGCTGAGCGTGTCAGACAACGGCGAAGGGATCGGGCAGGATAGTTTGCAACAGATATTCGACCCGTTTTTCACCACCAAGCCTGTGGGCGAGGGAACGGGCCTCGGACTGTCGATGGTGCTGGGATTTATGCAGCAATCAGGCGGCGCTGTGGAAGTTCGATCGGACGTTGGAAAAGGCTCGACTTTCCACCTCTATTTTCCGACGGCACCGGATCTAGAAAGACTTTGTTAACGATACTTCTTTACCAAAAAGTAAATGTTCAGTGGAGGTGAAAATGCTAGTTTCGAAAATAGCTACTAATAGCGGTGAAGAGCAGCTTCCTTTGATTAGTGTGAGCGCACTAAAACACGGAAATCATGCGCAGTTTTTGAATACGGCTGACGCGTTAGGAGAAGCCGCACGTTCAATCGGGTTTTTCAGGATTTGCGATCACGGGATTGATCTCGCGCTGATCGAAAATGTGTACCGTGTGGCAGAGCAGTTCTTCGGCCTGCAAGACGACTACAAAAACCAGTATTACATCGCAAAAAGCTCGAACCATCGTGGCTATGTCCCGTTCACGGAGAAGGGCGATTACCCCGACGAATTGAACCGCAGCTATGAAGCGTTTGATATGGGGCTGGACCTGCCTCACAACGACCCCGACTACCTTGCCGGTAATGGCGTACTGGGGCCGAATGTCTGGCCCCATCTGGTAGGGTTCCGTGAAACTGTCGCGCAGTATTATGATGAAGTATCCAAGCTGGGCCGCTTGATCTGTGGCGCGCTAGAGGCGCACCTTGACCTACCCAAAGGGTCCATGACCAGCCAGATGAACAAGCCGATTTCACAGCTCAGATTGCTGCATTATGTCCGACAGGCCAGCACGGTCGAGCGCACCTCCGTCAACATGGGTGCGCATACGGATTATGAGTGTCTCACCCTCCTGCACACCCGCAACCAGGGCTTGCAAGTAATGACCCAGGATGACCGCTGGATCGATGTTCCGGTTGACCCCAACGTGCTGACCGTAAACATCGGCGACATGATGGAGGCGTGGACAAACGGCATCTTCCGCTCCACCCCTCACCGTGTTCTCAACCTCGAATCTGAGCGGTTCTCCCTGCCCTATTTTGTCGCAACTAATTACGATACCGAGATAAAACCATTTGCACAGTTGATCGGAGCAGGTCAAAGAGTGCACTACGAGCCGTTCTCCGCGGGCGAGCATCTTGAACGTATGTTGATCCGCGATTTTCCATATTTGCGGAACAGGGTCCCAAAAGACCTAGTTGGCTCAAACGATGTAACGCAGGCAAACTTCGACAATCCTTTCGAAGGACGTTTGAAGCAGGGTATCAGCTAACTAATGCCACCACTCGATAGTATCCTTGCTGTCATTCTTGCCGGTTTTTTCCTCAGCGCCACGCCGGGGCCATCGATGCTTTATGTTCTGTCCCACAGCGTTGGCCAAAGCCGTGGTGCAGGTCTTGCCTCCGCCCTCGGGCTTGCACTCGGGGGGATCGTGCTTGCTGTGGCCACAGCGCTAGGGCTTGCAGAGATTTTCAAGCAGATCCCATCGATTGTGGTGGTTCTGCGCTATCTTGGCTCTGCCTATCTGGCGTGGCTTGGCGCGAATATGATCTGGACCGCCCGTAAAGCCGCTGAGATACAACTCACCGTTGAGCGTATGCAACAAAAGCCGATTTCAGCAATTGTCCGACAAGGGGTTATCGTAGAACTTCTCAATCCCAAGACTGTCCTATTTTTTGCCCTCTTTCTCCCACCATTTGTCAGTGCCGGTCAGGGTTTCGATAATCCTTCAGAAGTGCGCACCCAGTTGCTGATCCTAGGCGTTCTTGTGCCACTCACTGCGATACCCTCCGATATCGGGATTGCCCTTCTGGGCGGCACGCTTGCCAGAGGTATAAATCAGCGAAAAGCGTTTAGAACTGGCATGGCATGGGTCGGCGGGCTTATCTTAATCACGATTGCGCTGAATCTGCACTTAGGCTTTCTCTGACCTCTCCCTTTTCGCGAGAAAGCGGATGATTTCACGCGTTGGAAACTCTACTGTTGAAATGGCGGTGGTGATCACGCTAGTCACCATTCCCAACGAGGGATTACATTCATGACAGATAAACAGGGCGATCCACGCCACCTAGAAACGCTCGATCGCGATCTTGAGCGCTATTCCAATCTGGAACTCGCAAGCAGCTATGTTTCCCGCCCCATGGTGGGACCGGGCATCTCGCTAGTCTTTGTACTGCTCGCAGGTATTGCCGCGATGCTGTTCTTTGGTCGGGAAACCAACTCTTTCATCGTCGTGATTGCTGCGTGTCTGGGCGCCTATATGGCGCTCAACATCGGGGCCAATGATGTCGCCAATAACATGGGCCCTGCTGTCGGAGCTGGTGCTCTGTCCATGGGCAGTGCCATTGCCATCGCCGTCGTCTTCGAGAGTGCCGGCGCACTTATTGCGGGCGGCGATGTCGTCTCTACCATCGCAAAAGGGATCATCGCGCCCGAGAGTATGGGCACTGTTGATGTGTTTATTTGGGCGATGATGGCAGCGCTGTTGTCAGCTGCCCTCTGGGTCAACCTCGCCACTTGGGTTGGCGCACCTGTCTCAACCACACACTCCGTCGTTGGCGGTGTGATGGGTGCAGGGATCGCTGCCGCAGGTTTCGCCGCTGTGAACTGGCCCACGATGAGTGCTATTGCCGCAAGCTGGGTTATCTCACCCGTATTGGGTGGTTTGATCGCTGCGGGCTTCTTGTGGCTGATCAAGTCCAAGATTATCTACCGCGACGATAAAATCGCCGCAGCGCGCACATGGGTGCCGATCCTTGTGGGGATCATGGCAGGTGCTTTTGCTACCTACCTGGCACTCAAGGGTCTTAAGAAGATCATCAAGATCGACATGCCCACCGCCCTGTTGATCGGTGCCGTGCTTGGTGTCGTCGTCTGGGTTGTCATGGTTCCCGTGATCCGCAAACAGTCCGAGGGCCTTGAAAACAGGAACAAATCGCTCAAGGTTTTGTTCGGCATCCCGCTGGTCATATCCGCCGCGCTTTTGTGCTTTGCCCATGGAGCAAATGATGTGGCCAATGCTGTCGGCCCCTTGGCCGCAATTGTGCAAGCTTCCCAATCCGGCACATTTGGGGAAGCGATCAGCATCCCGATCTGGGTCATGATCATCGGCGCGTTCGGCATCTCATTTGGCCTTTTCCTGTTCGGCCCCAAGCTGATCAATATGGTCGGCGGCCAGATCACTAAGCTGAACCCCATGCGCGCCTATTGCGTGGCTCTCTCTGCGGCGATCACCGTGATCATCGCAAGCTGGCTTGGCTTGCCCGTCAGCTCCACCCATATCGCCGTGGGCGGCGTGTTTGGCGTAGGTTTCTTCCGTGAATGGGACGCTGAGCGGCGTATTCACAAGGCGCGCCTTCAAATTCCTGATCGCCCCGCCTTTAGCACCGAGGAGCGCAAGCGCCGCAAGCTGGTGCGCCGTTCGCACTTTATGACCATTCTCGCCGCTTGGATCATCACCGTACCTGCCGCTGCGACCCTGTCTGCAGCCATCTTCTATCTGATCAACACGGTTATGGCCTAAGCCCTCCATACTGCCCCCAGCGTCATTGTTGCGCCTTGGACGAGGCACGGCTACACCTCTGAGAATGCAAGACACACAAGACAGCACACACCCCGTCGATCTGTTCATCATCGGTGGCGGCGTAAACGGCTGCGGCATCGCGCGAGATGCGGCAGGGCGCGGCCTGAGCGTGACCTTGGCCGAGATGAATGACCTCGCCTCCGCCACGTCCTCTGCCTCGACCAAGCTGTTTCACGGCGGGCTACGCTACCTTGAGTATTTCGAGATCAACTTGGTCCGTCACTCACTGAAGGAGCGCGAAATTCTGCTGCGTGCTATGCCGCATATCTCGTGGCCCATGCGGTTTGTCCTGCCCTATCATCCCGACATGCGCTTTGAGGGGGAAACGCCTGCCTCGAAACTTCTACGCGTATTGATGCCATGGATGCGCGGCCGCCGTCCTGCGTGGATGATCCGTTTCGGATTGTTCCTCTATGACAATCTTGGCGGGCGTGAGATCCTACCCGCTACCAAAACGCTTCAGCTGCACGGGACACCCGAGGGTGCCCCTCTGGATGCGCGGTTTGCCAAAGCGTTCGAGTATTCCGATTGCTGGATCGAAGACAGCCGCCTTGTGGTTCTAAACGCTCGCGATGCGCAGAACCTTGGCGCGCAGATCACAACCCAGACCAAGGTGGTTTCTGCTGTGCGTATCGGCGATCTGTGGGAGGTGCAAACGGATGGACCAAACGGCCCTCAGACCCATCATGCCCGCATCCTCGTGAACGCAGGCGGGCCGTGGGTCGGCGATATCATCCAGACAAAGCTGCGCGTAAACTCGACTGAGGGTGTTCGTCTGGTGCGCGGCTCGCATATTGTGGTGCCAAAGCTCTATGACCACGACAAATGCTACTTCTTTCAAGGCGGTGACGGGCGGATTATCTTTGCGATCCCCTATGAAACTGATTTCACTCTTATCGGGACCACGGATGCCGACCATGAGGACCCCTCTGTCGCACCAAAGTGCACCATTGAGGAGCAGAACTATCTCATTGAATTTGCAAATCAATACTTCAAGAACGACATCAGTATCAAAGATATTGTCTGGACGTATTCAGGCGTGCGGCCACTCTATGATGACGGGGCAAGCTCGGCCAGTGCTGCTACCCGTGATTATGTCCTCAAGGTAGACAGTACTGGTCCGCCACTCCTCAATATTTTTGGCGGAAAGATCACCACCTACCGCGTTCTGGCAGAAGACGCCTTAGACGAAATAGCGCCATATCTGTCCGTGTTAGGGCCTAAATGGACCGCAGGTGCCCCCCTCCCCGGCGGCGACTTTGCTGTCTCTGAAGTGTCATCCCATATCGCCAAATTACAGACCGACTACCCCTTTCTCAGCGCAAGGTGGGCAACCCGTCTAATCCGGGCTTATGGCACCGATGCATGGCACCTATTGGGAGATGCCCAAACTGCCGCAGACCTCGGTCAGGACTTTGGTGCGACCCTCTCGGAGGCCGAAGTGCGCCACCTTGTAACCCATGAATTTGCCACCTGCGCCGCCGATATCCTTTGGCGTCGCTCAAAGCTTGGTTTGCGCCTGAATGAGGCCCAAACTGTTATATTAGAGACCTATTTGACGGAGGCCCCATGACCGCCACACATATCCTCGCCATTGATCAGGGAACAACATCCACGCGCGCGATCATCTTTGACGCAGACATGGGGCTAGCGGGATCTGCGCAACAGGAATTTACTCAACATTTCCCAAAGTCTGGTTGGGTTGAGCATGACCCGCAAGACCTGTGGCGCACCACTCTTCATAGCTGCCGTGCCGCGCTGGAAAAAGCGGCACTTACCGCCACCGATATCGCCGCCATTGGCATCACCAACCAGCGCGAAACAACTGTGGTATGGGATGTAGACACGGGTGAGACATTGGGCAACGCAATCGTATGGCAGGACCGCCGTACCGCCGACACCTGCCAATCGCTGCGCGATGCAGGTCACGGTGACTTAGTGAGCGCGCAAACCGGCCTGCTTCTCGATCCATACTTCTCAGGAACGAAACTCAAGTGGATTCTTGATCACCACGAGGGCGCACGGGAACGCGCGCGCGCGGGCAAGCTCAAATTTGGCACCGTGGACAGCTGGATCATCTGGAACCTGACCAAGGGTGCCGCCCATGTCACGGATGCAACGAATGCAGCGCGCACGATGCTCTATGACATCCACAATGGCGTTTGGAGCGCCGAGATTTGCGACCTGCTTGATATTCCCATGCAGATGCTCCCGAAAGTCCATGATTGTGCCGCTGATTTTGGCATGACCGATCCGGAATATTTTGGCACCGCACTTCCCATCCTCGGAGTCGCTGGCGATCAGCAGGCCGCCACGATCGGGCAAGCCTGTTTTGAACCGGGCATGATGAAATCAACCTACGGCACGGGTTGTTTTGCCCTGCTCAACACAGGCACTACAGCGGTCACATCGCAAAACCGCCTGCTCACCACCATTGCCTACCAGCTCGACGGTGTGCCTACCTATGCGCTGGAGGGGTCCATATTTGTCGCGGGCGCCGTGGTACAATGGCTACGCGATGGGCTAGGGGTCATCACAGATGCTGGGGAGACAAGCACGCTTGCCGCCGCTGCCGATCCCTCCCAAGAGGTGATACTGGTGCCCGCCTTTGTCGGCCTTGGTGCACCCTATTGGAACGCGGAATGTCGCGGCGCTGCCTACGGCCTCACGCGTGCCACAGGTCCGGCTGAACTTGCTCGCGCCGCACTTGAAAGCGTCGGCTTTCAGACCCGCGACCTCTTAGAGGCGATGCACGCGGATTGGCAAAGCAGCGCCCCCTCCCCTTCCCTGCGCGTTGACGGTGGCATGGCAGCAAGTGATTGGGCCATGCAGTTTATCGCTGACATTACCAACGCACCTGTGGACCGGCCCCACATGACCGAGACGACCACCCTTGGTGCCGCATGGCTTGCCGGTCATCGCGCAGGCCTCTACCCGGACATGGCGGGGTTTGCGAAGAACTGGGGGGTGGAGCAGACATTTACCCCCGCGATGAACGCAGACATCCGCGCAAAGCGCTATGACGCATGGGGCCGCGCAGTGCGGGCAACTCTGAGCGTCTGACCCCCATGGTCAAGGGCCGCAAACCTTGCGATATAGGGGCATCCATCTTTTGACAGGTTCCGCCATGCCCACTTCCCTGCCCGATCACGAAATCACCTACCGTAAGGCCCGCGATCTGATCCTCTTTGGGGAGTTGGCTCCCGGAGAAGCGGTCACAATCAATGGCATCGTCGAGCGTCTCGGAACGGGCATCACCCCCGCGCGCGAAGCGATCCGTCGCCTCACCGCTGAAGGCGCGCTGCGCGCCAGCGATAACCGACGTTTGATGGTACCAGAGCTGACGCTGGAGCAGCTCCAAGAGTTGACCTATGCCCGCACCGGGATTGAGCCACAGATCGCACGCCTTGCTGCAGTCGCGATGGAGCCCGCGGATATTGACGCGTTAGAGCAGATTGACGCGGAGGTGAACGCAGCGCTGCGTGACGGCGATATTCAGGCCTACCTGCGCCACAACCACGTATTTCACTGGACGCTTTACGCCCATTCCGAGGCGGAAATTCTCATGGCCACTGCCGCGTCCCACTGGCTCCGCGTAGGCCCTTCTCTACGGGTGATGGTCAAACGGAACCAGTCCGCTCCCCTGCCCGACATGCACGAAGTCGCCATCGCAGCCCTGCGCGACGGTGACTATGAGGCCGTGGGAGAGGCGATCCACAATGACATCCTACAGGGCCATTCCAACATCGCACAAGGTCTCGACGAGGCGGATTAGGGTCTAATCCTTATGGTAGCCCTCGATGATCGCCACCTCGTCACGTGAGCCGAGGATAACTGACACGCGCTGGTGATGACCCGTCGGGGCGACCTCCATAATCCGCCCCTGCCCTGTGGAGGATGCGCCGCCTGCCTGCTCGACTAGCATCCCCATCGGATTGGCCTCATACATCAGCCTTAGCTTACCACCCTGCCCCGCATTGCCGCTGTCTTTGGGATACAAGAACACGCCCCCACGCGTCAGGATGCGGTGCACATCGGCCACCATCGACGCACACCAGCGCATGTTGAACTTCTTGCCGCGCGGCCCGTTCGCACCGCGCAAGCAATCATCAATATAGCGGCGCACTGGCGTATCCCACAAATCATAGCGCGAGGCGTTGATGGCAAACTCCTGTGTCTGCGCAGGGATACTCATCTCTGGCTGCGTCAGCAGAAACTCACCCGAACCAGGATGATGCGTGAAACCGTCCACGCCCTGCCCCGTTGTGATGACCAGACCTGTTGAAGGGCCATAAATCGCATACCCCGCCGCGATCTGTTCCGTCCCCTTAATTTGTACCGCAGACGCTTCGGGAGCGATGGCCTTATCGAGACGCACGATGGAAAAGATCGTGCCAACAGACAGGTTCACATCCAGATTTGAAGATCCGTCAAGCGGATCATAATAGACTACAAAATCTCCGGCCTGCGGAGCCGCTTTGCGCCAATTCACCTCGTCCACTTCTTCGGAGACAAGTGCGGCTATGCGCGGGTTCGCACCGACGATCTCCTGGAATATCTCGTCCGAGATCACATCAAGTTCTTTTTGCGTCTCACCCTGCACGTTTTCCGTCTCGGCAGCGCCTAACACGCCGGCGAATGCGCCGTGCCGCACACGGTCAGCAATCATGCGGCAGGCCGTTGCGATGTCTTCCATCAAGATCATCAGATCGGTATCGGTTTGCTTTATCTGCAAGTGCTGGCGCAAGGTGGTCTGTGTCATCTCGTATCCTTAGTTTTTCGTCTTTTCAGCAACCATATTGGCAACGGCCTTTGCCAACCACTCAGCTGTCACATCAGCACCTTTGAGCGTGAGCGACAATGCCCCACTCGGACCCTCTTTTACCAAGACTTGAACAGGCCCTTGGCTGGCTTTGGTGACCTTAGCGGCAGGCGCTTTGAGTTTCTCCACCACACCGCCACGCAAACGTGGAATGATCTCGCGGAAGGCGCGCTTTGGTGTGTTCTGAATATCAACCTCAGCTACAATTCGGTCGTGTAGCTCGACACAAGAACGCCCAAGCGAGACATCATTCTGGCTCACGGACAATCGTTGCGCGATCTCTTGCTGACTCAGATCGCCCAAAGCATCCCCAATGAGGCCAATCGATAGCAACTCCTCGAACCCGCTAAGGTTCTTACGCATTGTGTTTTCGTGGAACCGTTCCTCAAGGTCAGCGAGTGCAGCCTCCCCTTCAACGGTTGCAATGACGGCGACAACCTTACGGTTGAGAATCTGGCACGCGGCCAAACGGCGACGCCCCGACTGGATGATGAATTTGTCCGCCGTATCCAGCGGATGATCACGGTCCGGCTCCCACGATGGGTCGACAGGGCGTACGCGAATGGCCTGTGTTTGACCACGGCGTGAGATGTTGTCCATCAACGCCTGAAACTCGGGGTCGTCTTCCCAACCTACCTGACGGTCACTGCCTGTTGAATCCTCGACCTGAGCAGGCAAAAGTTCAATCGCAACCGTTCCGTTCAGAACCCCATCAATGATCGAGGCGCGCGTATCCTCCAACCGCTGGCGCAGCATGTTCATGGCTGTACCTCCCCACATGCCACCCATGCCGGGTTTTCCGACTTCGCCAATCTCGTCTTCGAGCGGTATCGTCGTTGCGTCCAACCTACGTTTGCGTGCCATCAGCCCCACCTTTCTTTGATAAACGCCTCTGCAAAACCGCGTGTCGGCAAGTGCGGCAAGACCCGCCCAACTAGACTGTCATTCACAGCATTGGCGTTGTTCATAAACGCCTTGGCCGAGGTGCGGCGCGTGCGAGGCGGAAGATATTCATAGATGCTCTTGTATTCCTCCGCCGCGTTCGCAATCGCGTCCGAGCGGTTGTACCACACTTGACTGATCTCGCGCGGGGAGCGGCGGTAGAGGTCGGCAATCTGATCCGTGTCTTGATTATTTTGCTCTTGCACAATGGTCGGCAGCACGACGTGATTGCCGTTCCCGATTTCCAGATCGGCCTCGAACCCCATAATGAACTCCAGATACTCGCCTATGTTTCCTATGTACGTAGCGAGTGTGGCAAGGTCGAACCCCTTCATCGTTTGCGGAATCACCACGCTATCAGCAGCAATGAGGCCGTTGAGCTGCATCAGCGTGAGCGAGGGTTGCTGGTCGATTACAATCACATCAAGGGTCTCGTTCAAGGCGGCATCAAATCGGACGGGGTCAAAACCGCCATTGCCATCCCGTAGGTCAGACATCGCAGTACGTGGTGCATACGCCGCATCCCATGTAGCAATCGCATCACGCAAGACGCGGTACACTGGCACGCCGCCACGCTGAGACAGAAAGAACAGGCTTATGTCGCCATTCTGAATATTCGCACCACCAGGGATCAGGCGCACGCCAGGCCAAGGAGTCGGTCGCCAAATAGCATTTAACTCCTCAGGGCTGCGCTGCGTTAATTCAGAGGCACCGGGGTCATCGACGCCCATGAACTCCGCAAGGGTAGGGGTGTCTGGCGCGAACAAGGGTAAGTCCGCATCGGCGAAGTATAGGCTTGCTGTAGCTTGGGGGTCGGCGTCAATTATGCCTACCCGTAGGCCGTAGAAAAGCGACAGGTACTGAGCAAAATGCGCTGCCGTAAGTGACTTGCCGGTCCCGCCCTTTTGGGCTCCAAATGTAACTACCTTGAGTGGGTCACCCGCTTGCCGCCAATAGAGATGATCACGGCGTGCTCCTGGTCTGCTCGCTAGAATCCCTCGAATGGTAAGGATTTCCGAAGGCGAAAAGCTGCGTTCACGGCCAGTGCGCTCCCCTTCTGGATAATGCGGCTCATCCTTAGCGATCCGTGTGAGGTAGGTTGTATCCACACCCAAAAATTCAGCGACTTCCGTCTGAGAAAATCTGCGCGCCACACGGCTGCGCATTGTCAGATCCCTCTGAAGCTTGGTGTTCACCTGCGTCATCACCCGCCCCATATTGCGAATGAATTGCTCAAATTGCCCGTATGCCATTATCTTTATATCCGCGGATATTGCTATGCTGCGACTTTGGAGCTTATCGCCGGTGAGGGCAAGCTCCTGACGTATAGTTTCCAACGTCGCAGATAGGATTTCAGAAGTTTCTGTTCGGATTCCCCATTTAATGATGGCGGCAGTGATTTTATCAAGCGCGCGAGCTGGTAGGCGTTTGGTGCGTTTTTCCAGTGCGGCTGCCATTCGTCACTGAGTTTTGCGATAGCGTGATCAAGAATTGCCTGTGAGGTGATGAGCGGCGCAATTTCACGAGCAACTTCCTTGGTGTCTCCATCGACCTGATGATTTTCTGCGAAGTTAGCCAAACAGCGTTCAATATCCGCGGATATTGGAGGAGGTGAGCTTACGAAATCCTGAACTACAGCTTCTGTTTCTTCGAGTAATCTGGACTTTGGATTTTTTGTAAATGCAGGGTAGGGGGTTCGGCCAACGGCATCCTTCCATTCTGATACTAGTGAGTTGAAACTCCCTGACCCATGTTGTTTTTTATGTATATGATTTTTAGTTTCTAACGGGCGTACAGCAGGCTGAACTCTGCGTTCAGGCTTTTGTTGCGCAGGTTCTGAGGATATTTTCTGCTCTTGCCCGAGACCAGAACGCCATTTTTTCCAGAATGTCACGGTGTAGCGCAGGCGGTAGTTGTAACCATTCGCCATTTTCTGCTCTTCGGTACTCAAGACGCCTACCTCACGCAGCTCCGCAATATATGCGGAGACAGAGGCGCGGGAGCGGCCAAGCTTGCGACCCAATTGTGCAAGCGAGGGCCAGCATTGACCGGAGATATTTGCCATCCGGCAAAGCTCTGCCAGAGTGCGGAATGCGCCGGGGGTAAGTTCAAGGTCGAATAGGGCAACCGGAAAGGCGACAAAGCCTTTGTTAGGGTCGCAATTCAAAATTTCAGACATAAAAGCTCCATGCACCGCAAGCAGGGCTTGCGGCGATTCGGGCGCGATGATACTGTCAGGAACAAGCAGACGGACAGTGTCAAAGCAGACATTGACGGACAGGGCTCGGATGGCTGCAACCATTCGGGCCTTTTGTTTTATGGGGTCTGTGGGATGCGCTGCTCCTCCTTGATCGGTTTCACCTTGTTGCCATCGTGACTGCAGAGTTTCGCTTTCACGGGTGGCCTATCTGCCTCTTGGAGGGTGTATCCCCTCTTAGTCCATCTATTAGGTCACATTTATCGTCAAATGCAATGACTAATCTAAGTTAGGCCTGCTGAGTGCACTGGAGCAGGCGGGGTCTTAATGCAAGGGCAGGAGGGGATGGGTACGGGCAAAGCGGGTTCGCGACTGCCAGCTTGGCTCATCTGGCCCCAACGCGCCCTTCTTGGTTAGGACGAACGTTGCCCTGATTGGCGACGGTGAGGTTGTGAATTGTTACGCCGAGGCGCTGAAGGCGCAGGGTCGATGCTGCAGATGCATGGGGCGAACGAGTTGGCATTGCGGGGGCTGCAAGACGCATATGCAAAGCTAGGTGACAGTTGAGCAAAATTTGGCGTCATCTTGTCGGGTGCTGTATTGGGCGATAGCCTGACGGAGTAGATTCCAGAGGAGATCAAGATGGGTAAGATTGCAGTTGTCACAGGCGCCGCAGGCGGAATGGGCCGCGCCATCGTTTCACGCTTGATTGCGGACGGGATGACGGTCGTCGGGCTGGATGTAGATGCTGGCGGTTTGGATGAATTGAGCGTGGATGCGGCGTTTACAGGTAGTGTCACTGACCTTACGAGTAGCGGTGAAATTAGGGATGCCTTTGCTAAGATCGACCGCGATCATGGTGGTGTCGATGCGTTGGTAAACAACGCGGGCACCTGCTTCATGTCAGAGTTCCCTGATATTCCCGAAGATGAGTTTGAGCGGCAAATGTCGTTGAATTTTTCCGGCGCGTTTCACTGTTGTCAGGCCGCGATCAAGCTGATGGCGGGACGCGAGGGCGTGCGCAAGATCGTGAACATTTCATCCAATGGGGCCTACAATTTCGACGCCTTCGATCCGCCGCATTATCGCGCCTCGAAGGCTGCACTGGATACGCTGACCAAAGACCTCGCACGACGCTATGCCACTGACAAAATCGCTGTGAACTCTATCGCGCCTGCGATGACCGAAACGCCGTTGTTTGGTGTGGTGAGTGCGGAAGTGTTGCAGAAAGCGATTGCGCAAATGCCTCATGGCCGCGCGATGCAACCCTCGGAGATTGCGGCGTGGGTCGGCTTTCTGATTTCTCCTGCTGGCGATATCTCAAGCGGAAATGTGATCATCCTGAACCAAGGACGCGATGTCAGGTAAACCATTCAGGCGCTTTGCGCAGGGTCGGCCACTGCTCGGGTGAATGACCAAAAATCACCATCGCATCGCGGTCTTTCGACATCTTCATCAGGCGCGCGCCGTGGTGAATGGCGAGCGGTACATCCCATGAGCCTGCAAACTCTTCGTCGGTTTCGCTGGCGCGGCTGATCGCATCGGAGGTGAGCAAGATGGGGCCCGTCTGCGGCAGATCAATCATAAAGGCGAGTTGGCCAGGCGCATGGCCGGGACAAAGATAGACCTCGAACCCTTGGCCAAGGGTGAAGTCATCCTCAACCAGTAGATACTCCGCATCGGGCCATTCCATCGCCTGTTTGCCCGACCAATAAAGGGGGCGCGGCAGGGCGCGTTCAGCAGCGGCGATCAGGATCGGTGCATGAGGGAAAGCGTCCATATGGCCGACATGATCGATGTGGGTATGGCTTTGGATCATCAAAGTGATGTCGTTTGGCGTGAGGCCAAGCTTTGCCAGCTGAGCCGCGGGCATATTATCGTGCGTGACGGACAGAACGCGACCGAAGCTACCAAGATCATCCTGCGCTGTAGCCGCTTGCGCGTCTTCGGCGTATTTCTGAGGAAAGCCTGTATCGATCAGGACGGTCTCATCCGCGTCCGTCTGGATGACAAAGCCGCAAATGCCGATGATGCGACCATTGGCATGGACCTGAAACAGGCCATAATCCAGCACGGCCAGACGAATGGGTTTGCCCTTTAGATGCGCATGGTTTTTCATGGGCTGAGCAAACGGGGGCGCGATATGAAAGTCAAGATACACACGCTGTTTCAATATCTTCTTGAGACAACGCAAAGCACGCCAGAAGCGATTGTGGGTTTCTCGCTGTCGCAATCCCCGCGCCTTGGAGATTTTCTGGACGCGCTTGATCCCGATCTGTCGCTCGACTGGAATAATCGTGATTTCAGCGGGCTGCCAGAGTTGAAAGAGCATGTGCTGCGGCAAGCGGGGCTCGAGCGGATTTGTGCGCCCAAGGACGTGCTGATCACTGCAGGGGCTGCGGAGGCGAATTATCTTGCGATCATGCAAACGCTTCAGCCAGACGACGAAATAGTCATCGAGACACCGGGGTGGCCGCAGGCCGAGGTGTTGGCAAAAGCGATTGGTGCGGCGGTCGTTAAGGTAACGCGGGCGGAGGCGGACAACTGGCGCATGCCGCTGGACGTGCTGGCGGACGCGATCACACCACGCACAAAGATGATCTTTCTGAGCAATCCGAACAACCCGACCGGTGATGTGCTGGATGAGACCGAGCTGCGCGAGATTGTGCAGATGGCCGACCGTGTGGGGGCTTGGCTGCTGGTGGATGAGGTTTATGCCGGTCTGGAATGGGACGGGCCGCGCGCGCCAAGCGTAGCGGGCATGTATGCGCGGGGCATTACCACAGGCTCGGTGAGTAAGGCGCTGGGGCTGCAAGGGCTGCGCACAGGTTGGATCATTTGCCCTGATGCAGGGTTGATCCGTGATGCAGTAATCCTGCGGGAAAACTCCTCCGAGATTATGAATATCATGGGGGAGGTCATTTCCGAGATTGCGCTGCGTGCTGAACGTTACGGCCCCGCGATGCAAAAAGCGCGCGATGAGGGCCGTGCTAACCTTGCTCAAATGAATACATGGGTCGCAGCGCAAGCTGATCTGAACTGGGTCAGTCCGCGCGCAGGGCTGATCGGGCTCGCACGCCTGCCGACTGGCATCGACAGTGATCCTTTTGCACGGTTTTTACTGGGCGACCCTTACCGGACATTCCTGTTGCCGGGCAGTGCTTATGACCAGCCCAAACATATTCGCCTTGGGGTCGGCGGCGGCGCTGCCGTCAATCTTGAAGAAGGGCTAACGCGGTTGGCGCAGGGTTTGCAGGACTATGCGCGCAGCTGATCAACTGATCAGGAGGGCGTATAAAAGAAAAGCTATACTTGTTTGAAAAAATGGTTATCAAATATAACTAATTATCAGCGGGGAGGCTTTCGACATGAATATTTCTGGACAAATTGCATTGGTGACAGGCGGAGGCAGCGGACTGGGTGCGGCCACGGCGCGGCACTTGTCGGCGCAGGGTGCATCGGTTGCGATCCTTGATTTTGACATTGCGCGTGCGCAGGTTGTGGCCGACGAGATTGGCGGCATTGCGGTTCAAGCTGATGTGAGCGACGAGGCCGCAGTGGGCGCTGCATTTGACGCGGCGACGGCGCATTTCGGTGCAGCCCCGCGTATCGCAATCAGCTGTGCGGGCATCGGCCTTGCGGCGCGGATCGTGGGCCGTGAGGGAAAGCTGTCGTTTGATGTCTTCGAGAAGACGCTCAAGGTAAACCTGTTTGGCACCTATAATGTCATGAGCCACGCCGCCCGCCGCATGGCGGAGATGGAGCCCATGGAAGATGGCGAGCGCGGCGTCGTGATCAACACCGCCTCTGTCGCGTTCGAGGATGGTCAGCTGGGCCAAGCTGCGTATGCCGCATCCAAGGGGGCGATTGCGTCGATGTGTTTGCCCGCCGCGCGCGAGCTGGCACAGTCTGGCATCCGCGTCATGGCGATTGCGCCGGGTCTGTTCTTGACCCCGATGATGGAGAGCCTGCCCGAAGAGGTCACGGCCAAGATCACCGCCAACATCCCGTTCCCCGCCCGCCTTGGTGCGCCCTCCGAATATGCACTGCTGGCCGAGCAGATCATCCAGAACCGTTTCCTAAACGGAACTACAATTCGGTTGGACGGTGCGGTGCGCCTGCCGCCGCGCTAAGGAATCCAAATGTCTGATCCAATGCTTAAGATCGAAGTTGACGGCCATATCGCCACGCTGACAATGAACCGGCCCGATAAACGCAATGCCATGTGTGATGCGTTGATGGGGGAGATTGATGCGTTCTTTTCGACGCCGCCCAAAGATGTGCGTGTGGTGATCCTTACCGGCACGGCGGGTCACTTCTGCTCAGGGCTTGACCTGTCAGAGCATGTGACGAGGACGGCGGAGGACAATATCTTTCATTCGCGCTATTGGCATGCCGTGATGGACAAAATCCAGTTCGGTGGCTTGGCTGTGATCTCTGCTATCTATGGCGCTGCGATCGGTGGCGGGCTTGAATTGGCGGCGGCGACCCATGTGCGGATCGCCGAACGCTCCACGATATTCCAGTTGCCCGAAGGGCGGCGCGGGATATTCGTAGGGGGCGGTGCCACGGCGCGGGTGGGTCGATTGCTCGGTGCTGACCGGATGACCGAGATGATGCTGACGGGGCGTAAGTACAATGCCGACGAGGGGCTGGCCCTCGGCCTCGCACATTATGCGGTGGACGCAGGTGAGGCGATGGCAATGGCACAAGAGCTAGCGGGTAAAATCGCACGCAACGCGCCACTGTCCAACTATATGATGATCCAGTCGATTGCGCGGATCAGTGACATGTCACAAAGCGATGGCTTGTTCACTGAATCGCTGGTGGCGGCCATGACACAGACGACACCGGACGCAGAAGAAGGCCTGCGTGCTTTCCTCGATAAACGCGCGCCAAAGTTTCGATGACGCGGGTGAAAAAGCCTGCAATAGAGCCTAACCCGGGGCAAAGCGGTCTTTCGCAATATGACGAAACGCTCGACGAGCTTTTTGGATACCATCTCAAGCGGGCGACAAACGTGCTTCAGCTTGACCTTAAACAAACGCTGAAACCGTTTGATTTGCGGATGCTGACCTATACGGCGCTGGTGCTGATTGCGGACAATCCGGGCCTGCGGCAGTCGCAACTCGCCGAGGCGATGGATGTGGAGCGGCCCAATATGGTTGTGATCATCGATGCGCTTGAGAGTCGCGAATTGATCATTCGGGATCGCGTAGCGACCGACCGCCGCGCCTATGCGCTGCACGCCACACTGGCGGGCAGGCGACTGTGCGAAAAAGCGACGGATGCGGTGAAGCTGCATGAAGAGCGCCTGTTGCATCAGCTTTCGCCCGAGACGCGCCAGACCGTGATCGTCGCGCTAAAACTGATCCGCAAGATTGGCGGAAAAACCGCCAAATGAAACGGACATCGGAATTCTTGCCACATGCCGTGACGCGCGAGAACCGTGCAGACGGGACGATTTTGCTGACCTCAGACTACCCGTTGGGGCAGGTGACGCCGCGCACGGGCGATTGGTTGCACCGCTGGGCGGATGAAGCGCCGAGCCGTGTATTTATCGCGGAGCGCAGCGGGGCAGGGTGGCGCGAGGAAACCTACGGCGCAACACTCCAGCAGGTGCGCCAGATTGCGGCGTCATTGTTGGCGCGCGGGATGGGTCCCCACACGCCGATCCTGATTATGTCGGGCAATGGTGTGGATCACGCACTGCTCTCGATGGCGGCGCATTATATCGGCGTGCCGACTGTTCCGGTGGCCGAGCAATACTCGCTGATCACAAGCGCGCATGGCCGCTTGCAACAGGCGGTCGAACTGGTGCGTCCCGCAATGGCCTATGTTGTAGATGCTGATCAATATGGTGCCGCTCTGGAGATCGACGCGCTAAACGGTGTCGAGATTGTCGCAAGCAAGCTTGGTGCGAATACATCAGCGACCACTTTCGACAGCTTGCTTCAGGGCGCTGGCGGTGTCGATGTGGACGCGGCATCTGGCAAGGTCACACCGGATACCGTTGCCAAGATCCTGATGACCAGCGGCTCGACCTCCGCGCCCAAGGGGGTGCTGACAACCCAGCGGATGATGTGTGTGAACCAGACTCAACTGGCCGATGTGATCCCGTTCCTGCGCAAGCGCCCGCCGCGTATCATGGACTGGCTTCCGTGGAACCACGTCTTTGGCGGTTCGCATAATTTCAACATGATGCTGGCCAATGGCGGCAGCTACTACATTGATGATGGCAAGCCGGTTAAGGGGCTGTTTGACCGGACGGTCGAAAACTTGCGCATGGTGACGGGCAGTATTGTCTTCAATGTTCCGGTCGGTTTCTCGATGCTGCTGGAGGCTTTGAAGCAGGACAAAAAATTGCGGACGCGCTTCTTCTCCGAGCTTGATATGATCTTTTATGCGGGCGCGTCCTTGCCGCAAGATGTGTGGGAGGGGTACGAGACCCTTGCGATGGAGATCAAAGGTGAAGTGCCATTGATGACTTCGTCTTGGGGGCTGACGGAAACTGCGCCCGCCACGATGATGCAGCAAGAGCCGACGACGCGGTCGGGTGTCGTGGGTGTCCCGCTCACGGGTATCACGGTGAAGCTGGTGCCGGATGTCGACATGCGCTGTGAGGTGCGGGTAAAGGGACCGAACATTATGACCGGCTATTTCAACGCTCCAGAGAAGACCGCGGCAGCGTTTGACGATGAAGGCTACTTTATCACCGGTGATGCGATGGCCTTTGTCGATCCGAGTGACATCAGCCGTGGTATGCGGTTTGATGGGCGCATCTCCGAAGACTTTAAACTGCAATCGGGCACATGGGTGCGTGCTGCGGCTTTGCGGCTTGATCTGTTGGGGGCGTTGGCGCCGCTGGCCGCCGATCTGGTGGTTACGGGACAGGATTGCACAGAAATCGGTTTGATGATTTTCCCGAACCCCGATGCATTCGACGCTGCGGGCTACACACTTGAGGAAGAGAACGGTGCGCTGGTTTGTCCCGCATTGCTGTCCGAGATCACGCAGCGTTTACAGACACGTGCCGCGGACGGGGCTGGGTCCTCCACCCGCGTGGTGCGTGCGGTGGTTATGGCCGAACCTGCATCGCTGATGGATGCCGAGGTCACGGCCAAAGGCAGCCTGAATTTCCGCAACATCCTCGCACGGCGCGTCGCCTTGTTGGCGCGGCTTTACGATAATGATGCATCTGGCATCGCGAAACTCTGACAACAGGATATAACGATGGTCGATTTTTCAAAAGTACGCGCGATTGATTTTCACACCCATGCGGAGGAGCCGTGCGGCTGTCATGCCGATGACGGCTACGACGATTTGCAAGCGACAATGGCCAGCTATTTCCGCGCGCCGTGGAAGCACCCCCCGACGATTCCAGAGACCGCGCAACACTACCGCGACCAGAACATCGCGGCCGTCATATTCCCTGTCGATTCAGAGCGTGAGACGGGCTATCGCCGCTATAAGAACGAGGAAGTGGCCGAGCTTGCGGCCGAGAACGACGATGTACTGATCCCCTTCGCAAGCATCGACCCGCATAAGGGCAAGATGGGCGTGCGCGAGGCGCGGCGTCTGATCCGCGATTTCGGCATCAAGGGGTTCAAGTTTCACCCCACGATGCAGGGGTTCTATGCCAATGACCGCATGGCCTACGGGCTTTATGAGGCAATCGCCGAGGAGGGGGGCATTGCCCTGTTCCACACTGGCCAAACGGGTGTTGGCTCGGGCATGCCCGGCGGCAACGGGATGCGGCTGAAATACTCCAACCCGATGTACATGGATGATGTCGCAGTGGATTTTCCGGAGATGAAAATCATCCTCGCCCACCCGTCCTTCCCGTGGCAGGAGGAGGCGCTGGCCGTGGCCCAGCATAAGCCTAATGTCTATATAGATTTGTCCGGTTGGTCCCCCAAATACTTCCCGGAAATCTTGGTGAAGTACTGTAATTCGATCCTAAAGGATAAGGTGCTGTTCGGCTCTGACTGGCCTATGATTTCACCGGAGCGGTGGCTGGCTGATTTCGAGAAGATCGCAATCAAGGATCATCTGCGCGAGAATATAATCAAGGGCAACGCGATGCGTCTGCTTGGCGTGACGGAATAATCTGCGAACGGCTACTTCCTTGCGCACGAAGGAATGGCCGGTCACGACCTATCCGAACGCGGGCTGGGGCGAGCTTTGTGATCTGGCGGGGTAACTGTGGCTTGATGTTGCCGTCCCGCCGCGAGTTTTCGAAGTATCCTCAGACGACCTTGATACTGTGCGACACGTTCTTCACATTCATATAATTCTCCAGCCCTTCGGTACCGCCTTCACGGCCATACCCGCTGGATTTGATCCCGCCAAACGGCGTTTCCGGCAGCGATGCTTCGAGCGTGTTGAACGAGATATTGCCCGCTTCCACCTCATCCGTCATCCGGTCGATATAGTCGGCGCGGTTGGTGAACCCATACGCCGCAAGGCCAAAGGGAACCGCGTTGGCCTTTGCGATGGCCTCCTCCAGTGAGGCAACCGGATTGATGACCGCCAATGGGCCGAAGGGTTCTTCCTGCATCACATTTGCCGTGTCAGGCACATTGGCTAGGACAGTTGGTGCAAAGAAGTAGCCCTTGTCGCCCATTGGCCCGCCACCTGTCAGTACCTCTGCGCCCTTGTCTCTGGCGTCTTCGACAAGGGTGGCGAGGGCAGGTACGCGGCGCGCATTTGCTAGGGGACCCATTTCAACGCCAGCCTCCAGACCGTTCCCGACAACCGTGGCTGCAGCACGCTTTGTGAAAGTCTCGATGAACTGGTCAAAGATGCTCTCATGCACAAAAAAGCGGGTCGGCGATGTGCAGACTTGGCCTGCGTTACGGTATTTACGGACGGCGCTGCTCAGAGCCGCTTTTTCAACGTCGGTATCCTCGCAGACAATCACGGGGGCATGGCCGCCCAACTCCATAAGGACGCGGGTCATGTTCTCTGAGGCCAGTGTTGTTAAATGTCGCCCGACGGCGGTGGATCCGGTGAAGGCGACCAGACGCACAGGGTCTTGGGCGATCAGATGGTTTGATATGTGCGCAGGTTCGCCAAACACCAGATTTAATACCCCTGCGGGCAGACCTGCATCGTGAAAGGCTTCCGCGATATGCATGGCCCCGGCAGGTGTTTCTTCGGCAGCTTTGAGGATAATTGAACAACCGCTTGCCAAAGCACCGGCAATTTTGCGGCATGGCTGGCTCATCGGGAAGTTCCACGGCGACAGGCCCAACACAACGCCGACAGGTTCATGGTGCACCACATAGCGGACGCCGGGCGCAGAGGGGATCACGCGGCCATAGGTGCGGGTGGCTTCACCGGCGTCCCATTCGATAAACTCGGCACCGCGGATGACTTCGAGCCGCGCTTGGGGCAGTGGCTTGCCATGCTCGGCAGTAATCGATTGGGCGATCATTTCCTGACGGTCGCGCAAAATTTTTGACGCTTTCAGCATGATGTCGGCACGGTCACGCGGGGCCGTGCGCCGCCAAAGGCGAAAACCATCTTGGGCGGCGGTCAGCGCATCATCGAGATCACATGTACGCGCACAGGGCAGGCGGCCAATCTCGGCTTCGGTTGCCGGATTGATCACCGGCATATCATCGGACGTTTTTCGCCATTCACCGCCGATATAGAGTCTCAAATCCGGATAATTGCTCATAGTGCCCTCTCGACGTCATACGGTGGTAAGGAAGGGTCACATATCTGCAGCCATTGGCTCAACTGAATTGAGCAAATACTGATATCCGTTTCAACGATACCAGCGTGCCTAGACTGCTTTTGTCACGTCGCGCAAAGCAGCCACAAATGCGCTGCCTGCGGGAGACAGGCTATTTTCTCCACGATGAGAAACGCCTACGGGGCGGGCGCCAAAGGGCACAGCCCAGTCAATCTGGGTCAAGAGGCCCGCCTCAATATCAAGGGCTGCAACGGGAGCAGGCAACAATCCTATAAAATCATGAGCCCGCATAAGCGATCGGTTGGCCAGATAGGACACGGATTCGATGACTATCTTGGGATGGTACTGAGCGTGCCTTACGAAGAACTGATCGGTTTGCCGCCTCAGGGTCGTCTCTGCTGGCGGTAAAATCCAACCAAAGGGCATCAGCTGTTCGAACGATACATTATCAACCTGTGCAAGCGGGTGCTGTTTCCCTGCAACGACGATGACGCGCTCGTCAAAGAATTTTTCCTGTTCGATCTTGGAGCGGTGCCTGTGGCTGGGCAGGCGCCCGACGACCATGTCGATCTCACCGGATCGCAGCGCAGGCATCAGCGCCTCGTTTGTGCCTTCGACGATTTTGACTGCAACATTCGGGCGGTCCCGCAAAAGACGCTCAATTGCACGGGGCAGGAGGGTGGGCGCAGCCGCGAGTAGAGTGCCGACAACGACGCGGCCACTGTTGCCCTCATTCAGATCATCGAGTTCTTGTGCAGCGTTCGACACCTGCGCAAAGATCAGCTTGCCATGACGGATGAGGGCCTCGCCAAACACCGTGGGCACGACGCCACGGTTGGTACGCTCGAACAACTGAACTTCGAAATCAAGCTCAAGATCCTGGATCATCTTTGTCGCGGCGGGTTGGGAGATGCCCAGATCGCGCGCAGCATGTTGGATGTTGCCGTGCTGGCCCACCGCCACAAGCAATCTGAGTTGGCGCAGTTTCAACCGGGTCAGGGCACGGTCCACGATGCGGGTGTGATTGGATGCCATGCGCGCGGCCTATGTTGTGATCGCAGCGCGGCGGCGCTCGATTGCGGCGATCACGCTCATCGCGGCAAGGGCGGAGCTGCGCGGATTGTCGGGTAGGGCCTTGCCTTCGATCCTGAAGCTGAAGCTGCCAAATGCGCCTGCTGCGTGGATTTCATGGATGTTGGCGGTCACATCAGGGTCTGCAATCAGCGCAACCTTTGTCTGATCAAACCCAAGTCCCGCGATTGCCACGGCAGCAGCAACATTTGCATTTTTTGGATATTCCGTCGCGGCCTGACGGGCCGTGCCCTGAAAATGGATTGCGGGAGCAGTCAGGGCGTTCAGATCGACGCGCTCTTCTGCGGGTGAGCCGCGCCATCCCGCTGGCGGCTTGCGGCCTGTGTAGGTGACTTCGCTTAGACCGCCAACGCGCGCGGCCCGCAAGGCATCCAATGCGCCGATGGCGCCGCTTGCCAGATGCAATTGCGCATGGCCGGAGTGCGCCGCACGTGTCAGGCTCTGCTCTAGCCGGTGATCCGCAAGCGCGCCAAGAGAGACCGTAATCAGGTCGATACCGCGTTCCAGAATGGCGGCCCCATGCTGGATCAAGGCTGCATGTCCGGCACAATCAACCATCAGATCAATGTCATCCGGCAGGTCAGCGACACGTGCCACGCGCGGTATGTTTGCGTCATTTGCCTCGCTCAACCTTGCCGTACGTACAAGCGACACATGCGGCCCATCGCCCATTGAAAGGAGATTTTCGGTCACAAACCGGCCGATAGCACCTTCTCCGATAATTCCGATCTTCATGCACGGCTCCTCTATCTCTAGCCTTATACCTGAAACCCTGAGGCTCCTGCTATTGATTTTTTGAATACCCAATTGCGTCTGTACCGATTGGCATTTGGGACGAAACCGCGCTTTAGTATCCGCAAAGAATACGCCCATGACCAGTCGGAGCCACCAACATGAAATACGCAAAACACGAGGCCAAAGCCTATTCCCGTGAGACGATGCGCGGCATTTGGGCAGCGGCATTGAATCCGTTTGACGAGGGTCTGGCCCTGAACGAGGTTGGTCTGCGCAGCAACATCCGTCACTGGATTGATGATTTGGGCATTCAAGGACTGTTCATTGCTGGAAAGCAGGGCGAATTCTGGTCAATGACGTTCGAAGAGCGCAAGCGGAACATGACCATCGCGGCAGATGAATGTGGCGACAAGGCGGGAACGATTATGTCGATCTCGGACCAGAACGTGAATACCGTGCTGGAGCTTGGACGTCATGCGCAGGACTGTGGTGCAGACTACGTTGTTGTGCATGCGCCTATGCTCAGCTTTTGCCATGATCGTGAGGAGGTTTTGTACAACTACTACAAATACCTATGTGACCGTCTGGATATCGGGATCGCGATGTGGAGTCATCCCGACAGCGGCTATCTTATGCAGCCGGAAACCTGTGCCCACATCGCTGAGCTGCCCAACATCATGGCTATCAAATACTCGGTCCCACGTGAGATGTATGCGCGGCTGACGAAAATGGTGGGTGATAAAATCCTCGTCTCCACATCGGCAGAGGATGACTGGCTCGACAATGTTCAAGAGCTGGGGTGGCAGCTCTACCTGTGCTCTTCTCCGCCCTATCAGTTGCAGACCAGAAACGATCTGCGGATGCATGAATATACTCAACTGGCCTTTGCGGGTAAGTTTGATGAGGCGCGGCGGGTGCGCGACAGCCTTGATCCCGTACGTGCTGCAATCCGCAACAGCAAACCTGCTGGCAAACCAACGGCGCATGGCAAATATTGGCAAGAGTTGCTGGGGCAGGTGGGCGGACGCGTGCGCCACCCGATGCTGGAGCTGACCGATGCCGAAAAGTCCGCAACCGCAGCGGCGTTTGAAACCTGCGGTCTGAAGCTTTGATACAAGCGTGATGACGGGCGAGGGGTTTGCGTTGTTGGCGGCCCTTGCGTACGGGCTGGCCGGTGTCACGATTGCAAAAGGCAAAGCCACCGCGCGGGGCGACAATGGGGTGTTTCTGTCTGTTGTCCTGACGGCTGTTCTATCGGGGGTTTTGTGGCTGGGATGGGGCGAGGTTTCTCTCTCAGAACTGGCAACCTGACGCGGTGACACCGTTGGCTGTGTTCGTCGCTGCGGGGATGTTTTCAATGGTTTTGGGACGCACGACGATGTACCGCGCAACCGAACAGATCGGTCCTGTTGCGACCAGCTTGCTGCGGCGTTTGACGCCTGTTTTTGCGCTGCCCATCGCGGTAATATTTTTATCTGAAATTCCCTCGACGCAGACCTACCTCGGCGCAGGTCTGGTGATTGCGGGGGTCATGCTTTATATCGGCAAACCTACATGGAAATCAGGAGCTGCCATCAATGCTGGTTGGTATCTAGGCATCGGGTCGGCGGGGTTTTATGCTGTCGCCTATGTGCTGCGAAGCCATGGGTTGGACCATCTGCCCGATGCCGCATTGGGCACGTTCATTGGTGCCATGGCTGGCATGATCTGGATCGGAGGCATAGGCCTTGTGGGGGCCAGACCAATGTCGCGGGTGCGCAAACTGTTGATGGATCGCGGGCCATGGCATTGGCTCTCTGCTTTGGCGCTTAGTGCGGGGCAGTTATTCCAGTTCTTTGCGCTCAAGTCGGCAACGGTGGTGGTTGTCGCGACACTGGGGTCCCTTGAGGTATTCTTCACAGCGCTTTTGGGCAGCGTCCTGATTGGCGGGCAGAGCACGCGGGCAGGGCGCATCTGGTTGCCCGCAGGGGTTGCTGTCGCGGGGACAGGATTGCTCGTGTGGTAGCGTGTTGATATCGTAAAATCCGATAACAGATTTTTCGGAAATAGTTATTTCTGATGCACAACTTCGCTTACGCTTTTGACTATCGAATACGCCTGATTTTTTGATGCACTGCATGCAGGAGAAAAACCCATGTCAAACCACCCGACGCTCAAGCCCTTCAATTTCAAACGCTGGGTCGAAGACAACGCTGACAAACTGCGCCCGCCGGTAGGCAACCAGTTGCTGCACAAAGAAGGGGACATGATCGTTATGGTTGTCGGCGGTCCGAATACGCGTATGGATTTCCATGATGATCCGGTGGAGGAGTGGTTCTTTCAGCAGAAAGGCGACATGGTGCTCAAGATTGCGGATGGTGGCAAAATTTATGATGTGCCCGTGCGCGAGGGTGAAGTGTTTCTGTTGCCACCACACACACGCCACGCCCCCCAACGCCCGCAAGAAGGCTCGATCGGTATTGTGGTTGAGGCGCCCCGCCAGCCCGGGATGATGGAAGGCTTCGAGTGGTACTGCTTTAACTGCGAGGGCCTTGTTCACCGCGAAGAAGTCGAGCTGGGCGGCGCCGAAGGGATTGTGACAGCGTTGCCAAAAATTTATGATGACTTTCACAATAGCATGGATGCACGGACATGCCCCAACTGTGGCACGGTGCATCCTGGCAAGGGAAAGCCACCCGAGGGTTGGGTAACGCTCTGAGACAAGAAATTTAAACTGGGAGAACACAATGCAGATCATTCAAAAAGCACTCGGGGGGGTCGCTGTTTTAGCGCTCACTTCATTGGCCACGACTGCCGCACTGGCGGAAGATTTCCGCATCGGGCTGATTACGCCACCACCGCACATCTGGACCAAAGCGGCGGAGGCATTTGGTGCCGAGCTGGCCGAGGCCAGTGGCGGCGCCCATAGCGTTACCGTCTTCCCTGCACGTCAGCTTGGCAACGAGGCAGAGATGCTCCAGCAGTTGCAGACCGGCGCGCTGGACATGGCCTTTATGACTGTGGCCGAGGTGTCAAACCGTGCGACTGATTTTGGTGCTTTCTATGCGCCCTACTTGGCGGATGACATTGATCATGCTGGACGCATCCTGCGCAGTGATACTGCCAAGAATTTGCTGGGTCAGTTGCCAGCAGAAGTTGGTGTTGTGGGGCTGGGCTACGGCATGGCGGGTTTGCGCCAGATCGTCAGCAGGGGTGAAATCGCCTCGGCCGAAGATCTTGCGGGGCTAAAACTGCGGATTACCCCGTTTGATCCGATTGTGGACTTCTACAACGCCATAGGGGCAGCACCAACACCGATGCCTTTGCCTGCGGTTTATGATGCACTGGCGAACGGTCAGGTGGACGCGATCGATATGGATGCCGAACTTATCTGGGTGCTGAAATACTACGAGCATGCGGATACGATTGTGCAATCAGACCACATGATGTTCCCCATGGTCGGTCTGGTATCGGGCCGGGTCTGGGCGGGTTTGTCCGAGGAAGATCGGGCGATGATCGGCGAATTGATCGCAAAGCACGTCGACAGCACCATTGATTCCTACACTGCAAAGGACCGTGACTGGCTCAGCCAGATCGAGGGTACCGGCAAGAATTATGTCAAAGTGGACCAATCCTTCTTTGGCGACGCTGTAGAGCAGTGGAATACCATCTGGAGCGAGAAGACTTCTGTCCTTGAGGAGTTGCGTCAGGTTGCCAAGGATACAGCCAACCAATAATGACACTAAGACATGGCGGGGGCGCAGAATTCATGTGCCTCCGCATTCAATAGGGAAGTTGGCGATATGTTAAGCAGCGCATCTGCGGCATGGGCGCGGGTTGAATTGACCTTTGCAGCCGTGTTGGCCGCTGCAATCACAGTGCTTATCTTGCTGAATGTCGTAACGCGCAGCTTTGGCGCTGCTCTGTTCTGGGTGGACGAGTTGGCCATTTATGCAATGGCGTGGATGACGTTTCTGGGCGCATCAGCTGCATTCCACTATGGCAACAACGTCGCCGTAACGATCCTTACCGATGCCCTGCCGCCCTCGCTCGGATCAGTAACCGCCAAACTGGTTGATCTGATTGTGCTGTGCTTCGCTCTCTTTATGGTCTGGTTTTGCTGGCGCTGGTTTTCTCCCCTCGAGCTTGCACGCCAAGGGTTTGATGTGCGTGCGTTTCAGGGCGCCACGTTTAACTTCATTTATGCGGAGCCGACCACGACACTGGGGATCAAGAAATTCTGGGTCTGGAGTGTGATGTGGCTGTTTGCGCTGGGGGCGACATTACATAGCCTCGCCAATCTGTTTGACCGGACCAAGCCGCGTGCGCAAACGGCAGCGGGCACCGAATGACCCCGATTGTTTTTTTGTTCAAGCTTTTCATTGCGGTGCCAGTAGCCCTTGTTCTGGCGCTGACCGCGATCTGGTACATCTGGGAAAGCGATAACACGGTTCTCTATGAGAGCTTTGCGCAAAAGATGTTTTCAGGGCTTGAGAATTACGGCCTTCTGGCGATCCCGCTGTTCATGCTGACCGGAGAAATGATGAACGAAGGCGGTATGACCCGGCGGTTGATCAACGGTGCGCGTGTCTTTGTTGGCGGGTTTCGGGGCGGGCTGGCCTATATCAATCTGCTCGCCAATATGTTCATGGCGGCGATCATCGGTTCCGCCACGGCCCAGATTGCAGTGATGGCCCGCGCCATGACGCCGGAGATGGAAAAAGAGGGCTATGACAAAGGTTTTGCCGCCGCGATCACAGCCGCTGGCGGGTTGCTGGCCCCCGTTATTCCACCCTCGATGATGTTCGTTATTTTCGGTGTGCTGGCCCAAGTGCCCATCAGCGAAATGTTCCTTGCTGGTATCCTGCCCGGACTGTTGCTCGCTGTGTCCTTTGCGGTTGTTATCTCGATTATCGGTTTTTTTCAGGGCTTTCCCAAGGGGGTATGGTTTACACGCAAAGAATCCTTCTCAGCATTGCTGTCCTGTCTGCCTGCGGCCCTCATCCCTGTGGCGATCATTGGCGGCATCCTGTTTGGCATTGCCACGCCCACTGAATCCGCTGCAATCGCATCGCTGATTGCCTTTTTGATTGGCTGGCTGGTTTATGGAGAGCTTAAGCCCCATACCTTGTTCGAGATGTTCCGCCGCACCGCCGTAAATGCTTCGATGATCATCTTTATGATTGCGGCGGCGAATGTGTTTGGCTGGGTCATCATCTATGAGGCGCTGCCGCAAAAACTGGCTGCGCTGATCACATCAGTCACCAGTGACCCGTTTATGTTCTTGTTGATCGTCAACTGCATCCTCTTGCTTGTTGGCATGTTGATCGATGGCATTGCCGCAGTGATCCTGATCACGCCAATACTGCTTCCCATAGCGATGAATGACTATAGCATCAGCCCCTATCAGTTTGGCGTAGTCATGTGCCTGAACCTTGTGCTGGGTTTGCTCACACCGCCTGTGGGGATCGGTCTCTACATCGCATCATCAATGAGTGGTACATCACCGGGCCGCATTCTGCGCTCGCTTTGGCCGTTTTTGCTGGCCGTTGCGATCATTCTGGTACTGCTCAGCCGGTTCCCGTTTTTATCAACGGCATTGCTGTAAGGCCGACGGACGTATCCTGAGAAACTGATGCGGAGTGGTGTGCTGAGTGAAATGTTTCACGCCAAAATTGTTCGTTTCTTGACAGAAACGAGCAGTGGGATCATGCACAATGCGTAGGAATAACCAGCGGATGGATGGATCATGACCAAGGCCGATATCAGGATTCAACATTGGCAAACCGCTCTCAAAGAGAAATGGGGTATCGTTGCGGACTTGAGTCCATTGGACGGGGAATACGATCTGAATTTTCTCGCTCTAGGGGATCAAGGCAATGGGTACATCCTAAAGGTCATGCGTGCAGGATGCGAGGCGTGGCTGGTTGATATGCAGGTGAGGGCGTTCGAGCATATCACCGCGAGACAACCGCAACTGCCGTGCCCCATCGTTGTTCGCGCAACGGATGAAGCATCTCTGCTAACGCTCAAAGACGAAAGGCGAGAAGACCGTCTTGTCTGGCTCTTGGGTCAGCTGCCGGGACGGTGTTATGCGCATGTGGAGCCCAAAAGTGATGCGTTGATCCACGAGGTCGGGCATGTGCTGGGCGGATGCGCTTTGGCATTGGCTGATTTTCGACACGGTGGGTTGGACCGTGATTTCAAATGGGATTTGATGCGT
>RCNE010000161.1_pt1 | contig 32897 bp, 29 predicted proteins | sample 2041361 | NCBI WGS metagenome assembly RCNE01 (sample SAMN09708229, study PRJNA481090) | Marine sediment metagenome, whole genome shotgun sequencing project. | reverse complement strand
ACCGATAGGAAAGCCTATCAAAACCTGATTTTTATTTGTAATTTTGCTCGAAATTCTTTCATGAGTAAAACTACTACTACTACGCGCGCTCAAGAATCTACCAACGCTATAGAGCGTTTGTACATCACCATGCGTCACTTGTTTAATAGAGGGTTTTACAAGCCTACTGGCGTCTCAGGGGAATCTCTTAAAAACGCTTTGTTACAATTACGGCCAGAAATTTATGGTACGGTGGCAGAAGAAAAAGCTGAATTTAATGGTCTTATTTATGTCTTAGAGCGCTTGCCAGAAGGTATAGAAGAATGCAAATTTATCAATCTTACTACTGATGAAGGTTATGGAAAATCTCATTTTAAGCCCATAGTTCCTCCAAAAAGAAGGCGAAACTGCTATCGCATTGATGATGAGCAAATGAATATTGAGATCACCAGAGGGCGTTCTGACATTTATGATATTCTTACCCACCTCACCTTTCTTTTTATTGAGTCAGAAAAGATTTGTAAGCGCGTATTGATTGAAGATACCGATAAAACTATTCGTGATTGGACGAAGCTTGAAGCTGCGGCTAAAAAAGACGACCTTTCGCAGGCGGAACGTGAGGTAGCATTAATTCATACGGCTAATATTTTAGGGCGTAGTTTTGATGAAGTACTGTGGATATATGAAATATTTGCAACTAAAGACAACCCTGAACGATTTCTTAAGATTATCTGGTGGCTTGGCAAATTAGCTATTGAGGAAGAGATAACAGGCGAAAAGAGGGTGATTACGTTTAGCGCCCAATTGCGAGAACGTTTGGGTCACCATATTCATGGTGAACGTTGGTCAGATGCAATTAAGGCAGTTTTAAAGAAAAACGGACTTCTGAAACGGCCCATACACATCATAAGTGCGAATATGCATAGTGTTATGAATTCACTATTTGCGCGTAAGGCTTTGATAAAAGAGTTTCCAAATAAAGAATCTTTAGAAATTTATGAAGCGCTGAGTTCTTCAGGAAACCAGGGATTACGTAACAAGGTTGAATTGATTGCAAAGAAAAACGGCATGATTGCTATCGATGACTTATCAGGTACTAATATCGATGTTCAAATATTTGATATGGCTCAAATAGGGGGTGATGCTTGTTGCTATGCGTTAAACCAGGGTCTATCAGATAATGAAAAACCCGTTATATTTGTAATGGATTATGCCTTTGGAGAACAGGCATATGAGACAATTGACGAGTTGCTAAAGCCTTTCGGCGCTAAAAAGAAAGGAGCAACTTATCTTAATATAGCTTCGATTTCCATAATGGGAAAAGCGGGTATTTTAGAAGGAGGAAAAGGAGATTTGATGATTCCGTCAGCGCATATTTTTGAAGGAACAGCGGACAATTATCCATTTAAAAATGAATTGTGCGCAGCTGATTTTGAGGGGCATGGCCTTCAAGTATTTGAGGGAACTATGGTGACGGTTTTAGGAACATCGCTGCAGAATAAAGACATTCTGAAGTTTTTTCATCAATCAACCTGGAATGTAATCGGATTAGAAATGGAAGGTGTTCATTACCAAAAGGCAATACAGTCGGCTTCAAAAATACGAAAGAGTATTCGTGAAGATGTAAAGGTAAGATATGCTTATTATGCTTCAGACAATCCGCTAGAAACTGGTAGCACACTTGCCTCTGGCGGTTTAGGCACCACAGGTGTAAAACCGACTTATTTGATTACCGATAAGATTTTGACACAATTATTCAATTCATAAAAAGATGGCCAACCAAGAAAAACCTAATAATCCTCAAGCTTCTAATGAGATTGATTTAGGGCAATTATTTGAACTAATTAGAAAGGGGCTCAATAACCTTTTTAAGAAATTTCTCAGACTTTTTGTTTATTTCAAAAAGAACCTTATAAAAATTGGAGTCTTAATCGCGCTGGGTGTTGGCATTGGTTTGTTGATGAATAAGCTCATACCAAAAAAACTAAAAACTGAGGTCATTGTTAAGCCTAATTTTGAAAGTAAAGACTATTTGTATGCTACTGTAGACGAACTAGCTTCTAATATTTTATCGAAAGACACAATCTTCTTTAAGAATATGGATGTAGATGTCGCTAAACTTGATAATTTTAGTATTGAAATTGCACCCATAGAGGAAGTAGAAGAAGATAAAGAAATTATTGAGCAGAATAATAAATATTTAGAGATTCTTCAGAATTCACAGAATAACGAGTTCATTCTCAGTGTTATCAAATCTGAAATTCTACAAAATAGCGCGCCCATTCATCGCATTACATTCTACTTCAAAAACGCTATAACGGGAGAAGATTATGCGCGAAAAATGATAAACTATATGAACTCAAACCCTTATTTTAAAGACCTTCAGAAGGTTTCTGCTAAAAATTCGGAGATGAGAATTGAGAAAAACAATGGTCTAATTAATCAAATTGATGAATTGGTTGCAGGCTATTCTAAAAATTTGACAAATAGAGAGGGAGCGACATCTCAATCGCAAGGCATGGTGCTACTTGGCGGTGAAAATGGCTTGAACATTCCAAATTTGTTGAGTCTGAAAAATAAGTTAGTTAGAGAAACAGAAGACAAACGATTAGAATTGTTAGAACAAACCAATGCCGTAAACATCCAAAATTTTGGAAAGACTCAAGTGGTTAAAAAATCGTTATTAGGTAAAAATTTGGTTTTATTTCCTTCTATTTTATTGGGTGCGTTTTTCTTACTATCATTCATTTTATATTTGAATAAGAAGGCAAAGGAGTTATTGTAAACACAGAACATAACAATTAGTATATTTAAAACAAAGCGATGCAAATACTGATAACCGGGGGAGCAGGTTTTATAGGCTCTCATGTAGTTCGAAAACTGGTAAAAACCTATCCTGATTATCATATTTATAATTTAGATGCACTTACCTATGCAGGTAATTTAGAGAATCTTCGTGATATTGATTCAGCCTCAAATTATACGTTTATAAAAGGTGATATTGTTGATGCCAAATTTATAAATGAGCTTTTTGAAAAATATCGTTTTGATGGGGTGATACATTTAGCTGCTGAATCTCATGTTGATCGTTCCATTAAAGATCCCCTGGCTTTTGTACAAACAAATATCATCGGCACGGTTAATTTATTGAATGCAGCACGCGACTTGTGGAAAGATGACTTTACCAATAAACGTTTTTATCATGTGAGCACCGATGAGGTTTATGGTTCATTAGGGGCAGAAGGGTTGTTTACTGAAACAACATCTTACGATCCAAATTCGCCATATTCGGCATCTAAAGCAAGCTCTGATCATTTTGTTCGTGCATATGGTGAAACGTACGGCCTACCATTTGTAATAACCAATTGTTCGAATAATTATGGCCCAAATCATTTTCCTGAAAAATTGATCCCATTATTTATCAATAATATTATCAATAGCAAACCTTTGCCGGTATATGGTGATGGAAAATATACAAGAGACTGGTTGTATGTAAAAGATCATGCAGATGCGATTGACCTAGTTTTTCATAAAGGTAGAAATCATGAAACGTATAATATCGGTGGCTTTAATGAGTGGCAGAATATTGATTTGGTAAAATTGCTTTGCCAACAAATGGACGAAAATCTAGGGCGGCCTACTGGTACTTCTGAAGAATTGATCACATATGTAAAAGACCGACCTGGGCATGACCTGCGTTACGCGATTGATGCTAATAAAATAAGCAAAGAGTTGGGTTGGAAGCCCTCAGTAACTTTTGAAGAAGGGCTAGCACTTACTATTAAATGGTATCTAAACAATGAAACCTGGTTGAATAATGTTACATCTGGCGACTATCAAACGTATTACAAAAAAATGTATAGTTAGGTGCCTTAGCGCTAAGAATGTTGACCGAAACAAAACAACTTTAACCCGAAACAAAAGACATGAAAGGAATTATTTTAGCCGGAGGCTCAGGAACAAGACTGCACCCTTTGACCCTGTCTGTTAGTAAGCAGTTAATGCCTATTTACGACAAGCCAATGATCTACTATCCCTTATCCACTTTAATGTATTCGGGGATTCGCGAAATTTTGATTATTTCCACTCCTAAAGATCTTCCATTATTCAAAGAATTACTTGGTGATGGCGATAAGTATGGTTGTAGCTTTACTTATGCTGTGCAAGAAGCTCCTAATGGTCTGGCGGAAGCTTTTATAATTGGTGCCGATTTTATTGGTAACGATAAAGTTGCACTAATCCTTGGAGATAATATTTTTTATGGTTCCGGTTTAGCCAAATTATTGCAGTCTAATAATGATCCGCAAGGCGGAGTTATTTATGCGTATCGTGTACATGATCCTGAACGTTATGGAGTGGTCGAATTTGATGCTGACGGAAAAGCCATTAGTATTGAAGAAAAGCCTTTAGAACCAAAATCGAATTATGCGGTACCTGGAATTTATTTTTATGACAATGACGTCGTCGAAATTGCTAAAAACATACCACCAAGTCATAGGGGAGAATTAGAAATAACCGACGTGAATAAGGTATATCTAGAAAGAGGAAGGTTAAGTGTTAGCATTTTAGATAGAGGTACCGCTTGGTTAGACACAGGCACCTTTCAATCATTGATGCAGGCTTCGCAATTTGTTGAGGTTATTGAAGAGCGACAAGGACTTAAAATTGGCGCTATTGAAGCAGCAGCATATGAAATGGGCTATATCAATAAACAACAGTTTAAAAGTTTAGCAGAACCCTTAATGAAAAGTGGGTATGGCAAAAACTTGTTGGGCATTTTAAAACAATAACGATGATTGTTACCGAAACTAAACTTAAGGGGTGTTTTATTGTAGAACCAGCGGTCTTTGAAGATGCGCGAGGCTATTTTATGGAGTCTTTCAATAAAGAGCGTTTCAATGCGAAAATTGGCGCTTCAATCGATTTTATTCAAGACAATCAGTCCTTTTCTTCGCGAGGAGTTATACGTGCCTTACACTATCAAATTGGTGAACATGCTCAGGCAAAACTAGTTCGTGTATTAAGCGGAACTGTTTTAGACGTCGCCGTTGACATTCGAAAAGATTCCCCAACTTTTGGCGAACATGTGGCGATTGAACTTAGTGCTGAAAATAAAAAACAATTGTTTATCCCTAGAGGATTTGCTCATGGCTTTGTGGCCTTGAGTGATACCGCAGAGTTTTTCTATAAATGCGACAACTATTATAATAAGGCGTCTGAGGGAGGAATTATTTATAATGACCCAACTATAAATATTAATTGGAAAGTGCCGGCAAATGAAGTGCTAGTGTCTGAGAAGGATGTTATTTTACCAACCTTAGACCAAGCGAGATTATGAAAAATGTTCTAGTAACAGGCGGTAAGGGGCAGTTGGCTTCCTGTATTAAAGATAGTGCCGCAATACTTAAAGCGCATCATTTTATATATGTCGATGTTGATGAACTTGATATCACTATGCCTAGTGATGTAGAAGCGTTCTTTGGCACCAATAATATTGCATTTTGCGTGAATTGCGCCGCATATACCAATGTAGATAAATCTGAAAGTGAAAAAGAGATTGCTGAAAAAGTAAATGTTGACGGAGCAAGAAATCTAGCTGATGCTTGTAAAAAGCATAATGCAAAGTTCATACAAATTTCTACTGATTTCGTTTTTGATGGTAAAGGGTCTTTACCATATGACGAGCAAGATATCGCCAAGCCATTGGGAATGTATGGCCTAACCAAATTGAAGGGAGAGCAGGCGACAACAGAAACGATAAAGGAGCATTTTATACTACGAACATCGTGGCTTTATTCTGAGCACGGACATAATTTTTGTAAAACGATGCTTCGTTTGGCAAAGGAAAAAGATGTTTTAAGTATTGTTAGTGACCAAGTAGGCACCCCCACATATGCCGGTGATTTGGCTGAAGTAATTTTGAAAATTATTACTACTGATAGTATAGATTACGGTATATATCATTACAGCAATGAAGGCGTAGCAAGTTGGTATGATTTTGCCAAAGCTATTTTTGATTTAAGCAACTTCAATATCGAGTTACATCCTATTCGGTCAGAAGCATACCCTACTCCTGCAAAACGACCATCCTTAAGTGTAATGGATAAAGCTAAGATAAAGTCTACCTTGGATATTACAATACCGTATTGGAGAGATAGTTTGATAGTTTGTCTAAGAAAGTTAAAATCTAAAACCGAAGAAGTCTAATGTGCGGAATAACCGGAATTTATGCAAAGCAGGTTATTGCCAACCTTGATGAACGCATCGATGCAATGAACAAATCGATTGCGCATCGCGGCCCTGATTCTGGGGCATATTCTATTTATAATAAAAACGTTGCTTTAGGTCATCGAAGATTAAGTATTATTGATTTAAGAGCTGTTGCCAACCAACCCATGCACTCGAGTAATGGTAAATGGCATGTTGTATTTAATGGTGAAATCTACAATTTTCAAGAAATTGCAGCGCAGCTAAACTATTTATTTGAAACTGATTCAGATACAGAGGTTATTCTTGCTGCCGTTCAAGAAAAGGGTCTAGAATGGTTTTTAGAAATGGCTAACGGCATGTTTTCTATAGCACTTTTCAATTCTGAAACTAACGATCTTCTTTTAATTCGAGATAGATTAGGCATAAAACCGCTATACTATTATAAAGACGACAAAAATCTCATTTTTTCTTCGGAAATAAAGGGAATTCTCTCAAGTGGTTTGGTCGCTGCAGAATTTAATGATTTGGCGGTTGATGAGTATTTAGCCAATAGATATATTAGATCTCCGTATACCTTCTTTAACGATATATTTCAAGTGCCACCTGGAAGTTATTTAATAATTAAGGGTGATTTATCAGTTGCAAAGTATGAATATTGGGACCTGCCGAAGGCCTTCAATATTGCAGAAGATTTTGATGAAGACAGCATTGCTGAAAAATTCGAAGAAGAATTAGTCAACGCTATCAAATATAGACTGATAGCAGATGTTCCCTTAGGAACGTATTTGAGCGGAGGTGTTGATTCTAGCTTGATTACGGCGATAACTGCTTTAGCTAAAAAAGACCCTGTTAACACGTATACTATTGGTTTTGAAGAACTCAATGAGTTTTCATACGCACAACAAATAGCTGATAAATACCAAACGGTACATCACGAATTATTGATGCAAAAGTCTGATTACATGGGGCAATGGGAGCGATTGATAGCTTTTAAAGACGCACCGCTTGGCGTGCCTAATGAAATTCCTTTAGCAGTAATGTCATCGAAGCTGAAGGAAAAAATCACAGTTGTCCTTTCTGGTGAAGGTGCAGACGAGTTGATGGGGGGTTATGGTCGAATTTTTAGAGCTGCATATGATTTTGAAAATGAAAATGTAGATCAGTCTTTTTATGATTATTTAATAGGTAAATACGAGTACGTTCCAAGAGATATGCGTGATCAATTAATCACTACTCCAAAAACATATCGTAAAGAATTTGACGAACAGATTCAAGCAGAATTTGCAAACACCAATAATGAAGAAAATGTATTTCGTTTTTTTCACAAATATCATGTCAAAGGTTTACTTCAAAGGGTTGATATGACTACGATGCAGACTTCGGTTGAGGCAAGAGTTCCTTTTTTAGACCATAAACTCATCGAATTTGCGTATAACGAAATCCCTTATGAGCTGAAACTAAAGTGGGTCAATGAAGAAGCGAAGGTTGCAGCAAAACAACAAACTGCAGATGAATACAGCGAGGTGTTAGATGTACCCAAATATTTACTGCGAAAGATATCGTATAAGTATCTACCTGAAGAAATTATAACACGTAAAAAAGTAGGTTTCCCAGTTCCATTAACGGAGTGGTTTGAGAATTTGGAGGAATTGGCAAGAGAATTATTGCCGAGCTGCACCTGGTTGAAGACAGATGCATTAGAAGATTTGATTTCAAGAAGTAGAACAGAATCTAGAGCAGGACAAGTGCTTTGGATGTTTTTGAATATAGAGTTGTTTAAAAAACAGTATTTCCAAAAGGAATGGAGATGGTGATTATTTAAAACATCATGAAAACAACACCCAGAAAGATTTTTATCGGATTATATTTACTTTGCCTTCTGGTGTTGGGTTTAAGACCTAAAATTTCAGCTTTATTTGATAATTTTCTTCCAATTTCTAGTGTTGGTGGATGGAACATGTATCAATACCAACTAGAAGAAGAAGTCGAGTGTTATCTCATGTTAGATTCAGGTGAGAAAATAGACATTGAATGGAAAAAGTATATGTACCATTCTACCTTTGCTTCTTCTCCGCATCCAAATTTCAGGAAACAAATGGGAGATAAATTCTGCGATTTTTTAATAGAACATGACAAACAAATTGATTCACTAAAAAATGCAGGGGTACAGTTTGAGCTCAACCTCGACATCAGTTTTATAAAGGAGCAAAGAGACACTTTAAAATATGACTTTAAAAGAAGATAACCGTATTGCATTTGATTACTTTGATTTTTTTATCAGAGTACTAGCATTATTGCATTGGTATTGGTTGTTTGCTTTGAAGTATTATTATTTTGATCCATCAAACAGTCATAGACTACCCATATTCGATTTTCTTGCCCATGATTCCGTAATAATCCATCAGGGTATCTTTGTTTTATACACCATTATCGTTTTAATATTCGCGTTCAAAAAGGTGAATTATATGTGGTCTTTTTTGATAGCACTTTGCTTATTCTATTTTGAATTTCATGACAAATATTCGTTTCACCACGATATTTTTCTAGGAATCAATGTTTTTTTTCTGTTCGGCTTTATCAAATATTATGATGTAAAGAAGAAAGTTACAGGCAAACGAGATTTCATTTTTGCGATGAAAATACTATGTTCTTTGGTGTACTTTTTTGCTGGTCTTCACAAGCTAAACGAATTCTTTCATTCTGGAATATTACTCAAGGATATGCTACAAACCGGAATTTTAAGATTCGTAATTGATGATATTCCCTTATGGGCTGCCAAGGCATTATCCTATTTTACCTTGTTTATCGAATTTTTATTCCCGATATTAATTTGGACCAAATGGAAGAGAATTGCTGTTTGCGTAGCCGTTCTGCTACATTTCGGAATTGCAATTTTCGGAGAAAGAGGAATGCTTTTTAACATGTATTTACCTTGTATGTGGATCTTCTTTTTTTCATTTTCTAAGGTTGGTATTGCTGAACTTAGACTCAAAACCTTCTTGGTGAGAACTGATTTTTTTAAAGTCCTTAAAGAGTCTGTGATTTATAAAAAAACCTCTTTTAATGAGTTTAATGAAATGTGTTACAATGTCATATGGATAAACCCTATTTTTGTAATTCTTTTTGTAGCTTTTCTATTCAACTTTTTGCTCTTAAGTAAAAAACTTGTTTCAGACTTTTTTTGATATGAAGGATAACATTATTTTTTTTGATGGTGAGTGTAGTTTTTGTAATTCGACAATAGATTTTATTTGGAAAAAAAACAAGAAAAGAAATCTATACTATTCTTCTTTACAGTCTGATTTTGCAGCTGATTTTCTAAAAATAAATGAAGTTGAAGAAATAAAACTTGATACCATATATTTTTATTCTAACGGAAAAGTGTTTAGTAAAACACAGGCTTTCGTACAGGTTTTAAATGAACTTAGTTGGCCATATAGGTTTATCGGTAAAACACTTAAGGTTATGCCCAAAGCAATAGCAAATATCGCATATGACTTAGTTTCTAGCAACCGCCACGCTATTCTTGCAAAAAAAGAAACATGTAGAATTCCTTCGGAAGAAGAAAGAAGTTTTTTTATTCAATAAAATTTAAAATTATGTACAAAAGAGGAGATGAAAAAAATGTAATCGGGTATACTTCAGGTGTCTACGATTTATTCCATATTGGTCACCTAAATTTAATTAAAAATGCTAAAGGTTTATGCGACAAATTAATTGTTGGAGTAACAAGCGATGAATTGGTGGCCTACAAGAACAAAAAGGCGGTCATTCCTCATCAAGAACGGATGGAAATCGTAAGAAATATTCAATATGTGGATGCGGTAGTGCCTCAAAACGACATGGATAAATTTAAAATGTGGCAACGCCTAAAATTTGATGTAATGTTTGTTGGTGATGATTGGTTTGAAACTGAAAAGTGGCAAGAATTAGATGAACGATTCAAGGCGGTTGGCGTAAAGATTGTATACTTTCCTTACACTAAAGGCACTTCTTCTACTTTAATCAATAAAACACTAGAAGGCTTAAGAAAAGGGTAATCAAGTTACCCATACATTTGATTTTAAGGCTATTTAAAGTCTCGAAAAGACGAACTAAATCATTAAATGACGCGGCTATTTAAATACTTGTTGTACACCCTGTTTTTACCTTTTTGGTGGCTTCAGCTTTTAATCCCTAGAAATAAAAATATTTGGGTCTTTGGCTCATGGTATGGTAACCGCTTTTCTGATAATAGCAGATACTTCTATGAATATGTTCAAGAGCATCATTCAGAAATAAAGCCTATTTGGTTAACCAGAAGTCGTGAAATTAAGAAAGAAATTGAACAAAAAGGTAGCAAAGCTTATTTAGTCAACAGTTTTAATGGCATTTTTTACAGCTTATGTGCTAAAAATATTTTTATCAGCTCTGGAAAGCAAGATGTGAATAGCCCGTGTATTAACGGCGCAAACTGGATTCAATTATGGCATGGTAGTCCGGCAAAAAAGATAGGCTTAGATGACAAAAACGCTAATTCTAATTCTTTTTTCCAGCAAAAAATTGTAAAATATTTGTTTCCTTTTGCCTCTGAGTTTAACTATCATCGTATTGCTTCTAACGCACCTTTTTTTTCAACGATTTTATCTTCCGCCTTTGGCACTCCAATAAACCAAATTATGGAGACCGGAACGCCTAGAAATGATGTATTTTTTCTGAAAGAAGAAGATCCATTTAACACCAATCTTCGGCAACGGTTTCCTAATTGTAAATTGGTGTATTACCTTCCTACATTTAGAGATAATAGCGCAGTAAAAAGTATGTTTTCTTTACCCGATTACAATAAGAAAGAGTTAGAAAATTTTCTTACATTACACAATATAGTGCTTGTAAATAAGGTGCACTATGTAGATAGTGTACTCTTTAAAGCGGGAGTTAATGATTCAGATAGTAGAGTTGTCAACCTTCAGGATGAAAATGTAAGCGATGTTAATTATATGCTAAAAGATGCCGATGCTCTTATAACTGATTATTCAAGCGCATACTATGATTTTTTGTTGGTGGAGCGCCCAATAGTTTTCGCAGCATTCGATTTAAAAGACTATTTGCAAGGTTCTAGAGAACTTTATTACGAGTATACTGACGCTATTGCTGGGCCTTTGGTCGAAAACTGGAAGGATTTCTATGAAGCGCTTGAAAACTTGAATACCTTATCAGAGTATAAGGTCTTGCTTCATGAAAAAAATAAATTTTTCAATAAGTATCGCGACAATCAAAATTGTGCGAGAGTATATGAAACGATTATTAAACTATAACAAGTTCTTTAAGTTAACAAGTTTTTCTATAAGCTTTGTTGCTCTAGCTTTCATCTGTGTTTTTTCCTGTTCTACTTCTGATGAACCAGATTTGGCTTTAAAAGTAAAAAGTTTCCCTAACCGTAGCAAAGATTTTTCATTATGGCAATTAGAACCCTTTTTTCAAGAAACACAGATGGGGTATATTATCAAAACAGATGATAATAATATTATTGTGATTGATGGAGGCGGAATTAGTGCTGCGCCTTTCTTAGAAAGTTACATCAAACAATTTGGGGGTACTGTTGATACTTGGATTATTACTCACGGTCATTTAGATCATATGGGAGCGTTAATAGAAATTCTTGTCTCCAAATCGCTTGCGATCAAGCGCCTTGTGCACGCACCACCTAGCCTAGAATGGGCGAACAAAAACGAGGCGGTTTCTAAAGAAACGTACAGTAGGTATCTAGCAAGCATTCAGAATGCTGAGGTTTTTGAACTAATTCCTGAAGATGGTGAAGATTTAGTTTTAGGAGATGGTGTTCGAATGGAAATGATAAGTGCAGGCAATCCTGAAATAGTTCAAAACGCTATAAATAATTCCTCTTTGGTTTTTAAAATCTCAAGTAAATCAAAATCAATTTTGTTTTTGGGGGATATGGGCCGTCAAGGCGGTCAAAAAATATTGCAAAGTTCCTTGGCAGAAAGACTAAGGGCAGATTATGTACAAATGGCGCATCATGGCCAAGCCGGAGTGGAAAAAGAGTTCTATGATGCCGTTCAAGCCGACTATGCCCTTTGGCCAACACCTGATTGGTTATGGGAAAATAGAGCCGATAGAAAAGGTTATAATACGGGTAGTTTTGAGACCTTTAAGGTAAGAGAATGGATGGAAGATTTGGGTATTCGTAAAAATTATGTTTCTGGCCTAAATGGAACCGTTCAAATAGACTAATTTATGCCCACAGTTTCAAGGAATATTTTTTGGTCAACCCTTACCTCAATACTTCAGCTATATACCGGTAGCGTAGTCTTTATCGTTTTGGCAAAGTTAATGTCAGTTGAAGATTTCGGAATTCTTAGTTTTGGTTTTTCATTATCAGCATTAGCTGTAATTGTTGCTGATTTTGGTTTTTCATTAATGATTATCAAAGAGTACCCAGAACAAGAGAATTCTCACAAGAATTATATTTCGAACAGTTTGTTAGCAAAAGTGGCATTATCCATAGTTTGTGCTGCTTTATTTTTTGCATATCTGGGTTTAGCCTATGAAGGGGATTGGTTTAAGGTAGGTGCGATCTATATACTTTTTGCGATTATTACTTCTTTTACAATTTATTTACAAGCGTTGCTTAAGGTGCAAAACCGATTTCATAAGTATACAGAATCTACCATTGTGTATTCCATAGCAGTTACTCTAGTCATATTAGGCTATGCCATTTTTCAATTAAACTTATTTCAATTGGTAGGTAGTTTACTTTTGTCTAAAGTCATACAATTGGTCTGGACAACCTATCTATGTAGAAGTTCTTTTACTGCTTCCGCGGATAGCTTTAGCCCTATAGGTAAGCTTATTAAAAGAAGCTGGTCATTTGGTTTACACACGGTGTTAGGCATTTTCTATTTTATGATTGACACCCAAATCATATCGCTGTACTTAGGCGCGACAGATGTAGCATTATACCAATCGGTTTTTAGAATTATACTGATTTTACTAGTCTTCTCAGACATTATTTCTAATGTGCTTTTGCCTTATTTATCCTATAAGTATTATCAACAAGAGAATATTTCAGAATTGGTTTCTAAAATTTTTCTATATATGCTTATTATAGGATGCTCTCTTTTTCTAGCTTTCACCTCATTTAAAATTCCAATTTTAGAACTTTTGTACACACCAGAATATGTTCAGGCGACTGTTTTGGTTTTACCGTTTTCAATAGTAGTAATACTCCGTACATCGTCTGCATTGTTAGGAAACATTTTAACTATTTCTAACAGACAGGTTTATCGAGTGATAACAGTCGCCGTTTCTTTAGTTATTAGTATCGTTTTGAATTTGATATGCATCCCAAAATTTGGAATTCTTTCAGCAGCTTGGGTGAGCGTAGTAGTGCATGTCGTCTTATTCTCAATGTATTTTTTCTATAGTAAAAAGGAAGTTCCTTCCATACAATTGACATCGAAATATAATCTTGCTGTTTTGGGGTCTACTGGTTTAATTTATGCCGTTGTAAATTACTTCTTCGCGGATAATATCTGGGTAACTTTATTAGGTGCCGCTTGTTGGCTTATTATTGTTTATGGTATTATGCGACAAGGCAACAACTTAGATTTTTTAAGAAAAGTTCTCAAAGAAAAGGGGGCTGGGTAATAGCCTGAAGCTTTTGACCTAAAAAAACTCCTAGACCAACCTTTAAAACTATACTTTTACGAAACTACTATCAGTCGACAAAGATTAGGTGCTTATTATAAGCGATTTTTTTGAGAAGTAAGGTTAGTAGAGCAGAATTCGAAAAAGTTGGATCTACAATCGAAACATGTTAGCGTAGAAAATGTACCTAGTTCTTTTTTTAAAGATCAGCTGCCTTTTTATCTACTTATTGCACTCAGTTTTTTTCCAGTGATGCCTTTTGGTGTCATGTCAGCGATAATAATCTTATTTATCCTTAGCTGTATAGCGGCCAATTTTCAGAAGTTTAAATTTCAGTACCGAAAAGTGGGGCTAATTCCCCTTTTGATAAACATTGGCTTTTTTCTAATGCTGCTGTTGAGTTTGATCTATTCTGAAAATTTTAAATTTGGATGGCGACAAATAGAACGAGGTTTGCCATTATTACTTCTACCAATTGTATTTCTTTATTTTCCTCCAAAACTCACAAAAAAACAACTGCAAATAGTTGGCGGTACGTTTGTATTGGCCAATTTACTTTTTATTATTTTCCTGTTTTTTTACTTGGTAAAAAATGCAAGCGATTTTGAAGTGCCGACACGTGAAGCGCTTGTGCTTTTTGAGGGATTAAATAGCAAAGGGTTTTTGATGCAGCTTAAAGATTTATGGAATGGTACGTTCTACGAAGTGCTTTATTATGCCCAAAAAAACAAAGAAAGCTTCCTTGTAATTCACAAGACATACGTTTCTCAAAGTATACTTTGGTGTATTGTTATGGTAGCACTCTTTACTTTGAAAAAACGAATATCGCCGTTAAAGAAAATTGCTCAGGTGTTACTACTATTGGTATTGATTGTGGTTTTGACCTATCTCTATTCGATGATGAATCTATTGCTACTTGCAGTACTTTCACCCCTTTTGCTTTATGCAGTTTTAGGTCCGATAAAACATCGAATTTGGATTACGGCAGGAAGCTTGGCACTTGTTTTTGGGGTCTTTTGTATGCTAACTATTGGGCAGGCATTGTCTACAAATTCCTATGAAAAATACAAGCAATACGAAAACCCCATGTTTATCTTTTCGAATATAGAAAAGATGTTGCAAAAAGATGAACGCAATGGTATCAACACATGTAATGTAAGTCTACTGAAAGAAGAATCCTTATTTGGGTATGGCATTGGTGATGTACAAGACCAACTTAATTCATGCTATAGTAACCTAACAGATAATGCCAAAAACGGACCCAGTATTGAAGAACAAAACCTCAATTCGCACAACTATTATGCTTTTTTAGGGCTTTCAGGCGGCATAATTGCATTTGCTCTTTTTGTAGCAATGATTGGGTTTAATGTATCAATTGGGGTGCGTAAGAAAGATTTACTTTATCTTGCCTTTATACTCATAATTGCAATGAATCTCCTCACGGAAAACACATTAGGAAGGGCTCACGGCATCCTGTTTTTTGCTTTATTTAACGGCATTTTATTGTCTAAAAACTTAAGCACAAGTGCTGATGGTTGATACTACTAGTACATCCCATACATTAGATGATTTTTTGATCGTTCTGGTTTTGTATCGAATTGATTTGAAAAATTCACCTTCTTTTAGATCACTATCGATTTGCAACAAAGAACAGCAGCTTGTCGATTTAATGATTTATGACAATAGCCCCGTTGCAAATTCAGAAAATACTATTTCTGAAAGGAACGGATTTCGAATTAAGTACATTAAAGACCCTGCCAACCCGGGTGTTAGTAAAGCTTATAATACCGGAATTACTTTTGCCAAGGAAAGGAATAAAAAGTGGATCCTTTTTTTAGATCAAGACACCACTTTGGATGAAACACTTTTGGATAAGTTTATAGCCGAGATCAATACGAATCGAGATATTTCAATTTTTGCAACAACCTTATTCGGTTCAAATAATAATTTAATTTCACCGTCACGTTATTTTTTTAAACGTGGATTCGCACTTTCAAAACCACCAATAGGGAAATGTAAATTAAATAAAACACGCCCCATAAACAGTTCGGTATTAATTTCGACAGAAGTCTTTGAAAAAGTAGGGTCATATAATCCCAAAATTCGGCTTGATTTTAGTGATCATGAATTTTTTGATCGTGTTACAGAGCACTATGAGTATATGCATGTTGTGGCTTCTAATAGCGCACACAGCTTATCATCGTCAGATGACACGAATTTAGAAGGAATAAAAATACGCTTCGGTATTTTTTGTGAAGGAGCGCATATTGCAGCTAAGAAATCATGGTTAAGTGGCCTACAATATTTTATAGTTTGCGCAATGAGGGCTCTTAAGCTTGACATACAATTTAAAACCTTATTTTTTAATAAAACCCTTTTAAGGGAATGGACGAAAAGCATAGAAAAATAGCGTTTTGTTAATCATCGGGCTATTTTTGCTTCAACTTGAATCAAGGTAATACTAAATGAGAATTAGTTTTAAAAGACAATCGGTACTGCTTCTTTTCTTTACCCTAATGCTTCTAGAAATTTTCTTAGGCGGTGCGGGAAGATTGACTACTATTGGTCCGCTTACGCTTAGAATGTATTTGTTTATAGTAGGCTTATGTCTTACCGCTCTTCTATTGTTGGCAAGTAAAAAACTTACAAAAACTACTGTTGTATTAATGACCTCATTTTTAGTGGTTTATTTCGTAGCGATTATAAGGGGCGTATTGGCCGGTGCTGAATTCTCAGATCTTTTTGCTGACGTGAAGATGGTATCCTTTTTCTTTATACTTCCTTTTTTTGATATTATGATCAATGATTATAAGGCGTATACGCGTCTTGTTAGGCTTCTGAAAGGGATTTCGTTGTTTCTCGCTGTTGCCTATTTGATATTCTTTGCGGTTTTAAATTCACATCTTATTCCGTTTCAAACCATATATAGGGCAATGTCTAAACCCGAATATTTTGCTGAATTTGGGTTTAGAGGTGAAATAGCCGTAATCTACAAAGGGTTTATATATGCCTGCATTGGTTACTTCTTTTACTTTTTTGACAAACGTAATTTTAGAAACACTTTTAAAGTTTTAATTATTTTTATGGCAGTTGCCCTAACCTTGGCCCGATCGTATTTGCTGTTACTTTCCTTCTTAACCCTAGCATATATTATATATCGATTTTTAGGTTCTAGAAAAAACAGACTTTTAAATATGTTTGTGATTGGCCTAGTGGTCATAGGCGCAATTCTTCTAGTGCCAGTATTACTTGATGCACTAGGCGATAAATCGGTCTCAGATAGTATTCGATTTGTTCAAATACAACAGGTTTTTGAAAGAATTAACCCAATTAGCTTCTTAATTGGTCATGGCTACGGTATCGGAGTGCCTATTCGCCCCGGGCATATGGAGATTACTTATTTAGAAATATTCCACAAGCAAGGTATTCTAGGGCTTGGTTTTTGGCTCTTAATACCAACATATATTGGACTAAAGTATTATAACTACAGAATATATTATAAAAATAATACCGATAGCAACCCCATAGATGCTAGACCCTTTTTATTTGGAGTGTGTTTTTTATACCTTCAATCTTTGTTTAATCCGTATTTAGCAAATTCAATGGGAATGACTTTTTTGTTCATTTCGTTAATTGTTTTTGAAAAACTAAAAAAATTCAATGAAGAGAAGAATCTCGGTCTGCATGGCGACCTATAACGGAGCGTTACACATTGAAAAACAATTGGTATCAATTTTAAAAAATCTTGACGCTAATGATGAGGTGGTTGTTTCTGATGATAATTCATCTGATGAAACTATTGCTATTGTCAATGGTTTCAAAGATGACCGCATACGTGTTGTAATTAATGATGTTGCTAACCGAGGCCATATTACCAATTTTGAAAACGCTTTGAAACATGCTTCTGGGGAGTATTTGTTTCTATCTGATCAAGATGATATCTGGTATGATAATAAAGTCGAGCTTATGATGAGTGCCTTAGAAAAACACGATTTAGTAGTTTGTGATTGCACCATTGTAGACGGCGAAATGAAGCTTTTAAATGAATCGTTTTATGCACTTTTATCTTCTGGGAATGGTCTAGTTAAGAATTTAGTAAAAAACACCTATTTAGGTTGCTGTATGGCTTTTAATAGAAAGGTGCTTGAGAAGGCGCTTCCATTTCCTAGTGATATAGTAAGTCATGATACTTGGCTGGGATTAATGGGCGAATTGAGCGGTAGTTGCTATTTTATCCCAGAGAAATTACAGTATTTTATTCGACACGGCACTAATTTTTCAATAACTGATGGGCAAGATGCTATGAATGATCAAATTAGTCCTTATAGTTTTGGCGAGAAGATGAAAATGCGCTGGGTGTTATTGAAAAACGTCGTTAAACGTAGGTTTAGGTAGTAGTTTGATAAATTCGACTGACGATTGAATCGTAGTTGCAAGACAGAAAGAATGAAAATTTTAATTGTATCTCAATATTTTTGGCCTGAAGATTTTAAGGTAAATGATATTGCATTTGATTTCGTTCAAAAGGGTCACGATGTAACGGTGCTTACTGCAAAGCCAAACTATCCGCAAGGAAAGATCTATAAAGGCTATGGGTTATTTTCAAAAAGGAAAGAAATACATAACCAAGTAAAAATCATTAGAAGCCCTATAATTCCCAGAAGAGGCGGCGGCGCTTTATTTTTAGGGCTGAACTATTTGTCTTTTGTTTTTTTTGCTTTTTTCTCAGTTATGTTTCGGTTAAAAGGCAATTACGATATTATTTTCTGCCATTTGACATCTCCTATTACTTCTGCACTTCCGGCAATTTGGCTTAAAAAGAAATTTAAGATTCCTTTAGTTTTTTGGGTTTTAGATTTGTGGCCAGAAAGCGTAGAGAATACTACTAATATTAAAAGCAAACGCTTCTATCGCTACTTAACCAAATTGGTTTCTTATATCTATAGTCAATCCGATCATATTTTGGTTAGTTCAAAATACTTTGTTGCATCGGTAAAAGAAAAAATACCAAACCTAGCAATACCAATAACGTATTTTCCCAACTGGGCAGAAGATGTTTTTGTTCAAAAAACGAACGAAGAATATAAATTACCGTCGCTACCTAATGGATTCAATATCATGTTTGCTGGTAATATCGGTGAGGCGCAAGATTTTGAGTCGATTGTTCAGGTAGCAAAGCATACCATAAAAGAAGATATTAATTGGGTTATAGTGGGTGATGGTAGAAAATACGAATGGCTTAAGAAAGAGATTAAAACAAATAAACTGACTAATATTACCCTTTTAGGAAGGCACCCTTTAAACGCAATGCCTAGCTTCTTTGAAAAAGCAGATGCAATGCTGGTCTCCTTAAAAAATGAGGCAATATTTAAGCTGACAGTGCCTGCAAAAATACAAGCCTATATGGCTTCCGGAAAAATTATTATGGGCATGATTAATGGGGAAGCAAATCAGCTTATAAATGAAAGTCGTTGTGGTTATGCTGTTTCGGCTGGAGATTATGAGTCTTTAGCAAGAGACTCCATAAAACTAAAGAATCTTAGCGCTAAAAACAGAAAAAACATGGAAGAACGGGCTGTTAGTTATTATCATGAGAATTTTTCAAAACCTGAATTGTTTCAGAAACTTGAAGGCCTTCTACAAGGGCAGTTGAAAGTTGAAGAAAAGCATCCCTTAAAATAGTGTTGTTTTAAAGGCACTTATAATTTTTTTTACATTTAAAATAGATAACTTGCTCATTTTAAGAGCGATTAGTTAGAATAGTATTTCAGTCAGACGCTCAAATTAAGTATTCTAAAACCACCTAAACACCATCAAGAAAGATGAAAGAAGAATTATCAAACCTATTTTCCTTAACAATAACAGAAGGTAACTTATCGCTAGTAGATTTTATTATAAACCTAGTACTCACAGCATTACTTACTTTTTTAATAGGCTTGCTGTTTGATAAATATTCTAAAGTACTATCTAATAGAAAAGCAATGATTAAAACCTTTGTGCTGGTGGGTATGACAACAATGCTAATAATCTCCATTGTAAAATCATCTGTTGCGCTTTCTCTTGGTCTTGTAGGTGCCTTATCAATTGTTCGTTTCAGAACAGCAATCAAAGAACCGGAAGAATTAGCCTACTTCTTTATGTGTATTTCTATTGGTTTGGGTATGGGAGCCAACGAAAAGTGGATTACAATTGCTGGCTTTATCACATTAGCGATTGCGATCATTTTACTTGGGGGAAAAAAGGTGGTAGCGTCAACTCAAAATTTAATTATTCGTACGCAGCAAAAGATTCCGGAAACCGAGATGCTACAACTACTAGAGTCACAAACCCAGTCTTTAGATTTACGGCGTTATGATCAAAACAAAGACTACAGCGAATTCGCTTTTATTCTTGAGTTTTCAAGTGTCGATAAATTGATGGAACTCAAAAAAATGTTAGAAGATAAATACGAGAATATTAGTATAAGCTTTATTTCTAACAGCTAAAAATGAAAATTAAAAGACATAATAACCTATCTAGATGGTGGCTCTTCCTCGCTATAATAGGTTTGCTAGTAGTATTTTCATTAGTAACCATACTAGGCAGTAATTCAGACAAACCTAGTGACACCTTGTTTAGTAATAAGTTTGAGGAGTCAGAATTATCAAAGGGTAAAACCGAACCTGTAATAAACTTCGAAGAGTTTTTGAAGAAGTACGCTAAAAACGGATATACAATTCTATTAACTTCTTTTGATGATATCATTGGCAATTCAGGTTATATTCAAAATAAACTTGGTCAATTAGGTAGTACAATGACTGATTCTTTGAAACACAGAGATTCGTATGTTGCCGTTATCAAAGATGGGCGCTTGATTAAGGAAAAAAGAAGTAGCGATTCTTTAGTACGTATTGCCTACCATAATTTTCGAATTAGCAGCCTTGGCTACGGCAAGAAAAAGAAAAAGAATGCAGCTCCTGGAATTGTTTATGTAGAAGATGTGACCAATGATATAGTGTTGCAAATCGACAAGATGACTAGAGGTTTACATGCGCTAGTATATCGAAATGATGATTCTTACATACGAGAAACCATACGGTATAATTTTGATCTATTCGCTGATGAAAATACCGCATCAAATGGGCTTAAAAAAATATCTAAAATTAAAGATGGTGGTCTCGTTATTACAGTAGATGAAGCAGATTTTAATAAAATTAAAAAGAAAAGAGAGGAGGCGATAGACTTAGGGCTACTGCTAGCTGAAGATGATGATTGGGTCAAGGCTAAAATTGGTTATCAGGGAAAAGAATTTAAAGGAGAGGTTCGTTTAAAAGGAGATTGGACCGACCATTTATTACACAAGAACAAATGGTCATACAAAGTTAAATTAGATAAGGGAACCATCTTTGGAACAAATAAGTTTTCCGTTCAAACAGCCGCCGCACGCAATTATATGGGCGAATGGATGTTTCATGAATTGTTAAAAAAAGGAGAGGTAATCGCATTACGCTATAACTTTTTGCCAGTTACGGTCCTCGTAAAGGGCGAAGATGCAGAAAGTTCATTATACAACAATGTTGGTATAATGGCATTTGAAGAAGGGTTCACAAAATATCTTTTAGAAAACAATGGTCGAAAAGAGAGTGTAATCTTAAAAGTCGATGAATCAATAGGATGGGAAGATTTTAAAAAGGGCGGAAGGAGTTATGCCAATACATCATTGCCGATTTCTGCTTTTGAAATGAGTAAAATTTTAAAGGATAGTACAAAGTATAATCAATTTCTACATGCGAGAGATTTGCTACACTCCTACATAGTTAGTAAGGATGTGGCAGCCTCTTCGATATTTGATTTAGACAAATTCGCCTATTGGGATGCTGTTGCAACTTACACCGCAGGCACTCACGGGCATGCATTGCACAACCAAAGGTTTTACTACAACCCTACTACTTCTTTGTTAGAGCCTGTTGGCTTTGACGCTTTAGGGTATTATAATACCAAAGAACCCTTCAAAGTACAATTTTCTTTTCCTGAAAACCAAAGCTATAGAAGTTTGGTGCAGCAAAAACTCCATAACTTGATGCAAACTAGTTATATAGATATCGAGCGTATCTTTTTGCAAGAAAATTACCTTGAAGCTGCCGATATTTTGTCATCAGAATATGATGAAAAGACCAAAGAACTACAACACCTGATGCGAGAAAGACATCAAAAAATAGCAGGAATTTATCAGTTGAATCACCCGATGGACATCTATTTGGAGAAGATTGATAATTCAAATATAATACTGAACTTTCGTAATGTTATACAGTTAGATATTGAAATACTTGGCCTTAAGTATAAAAAGAAAAACCTAACACAGCTATCAGAACCGCTTCTAATTAAAGTGGGCGCCTTTGAGAAAGACACTTTAAATATATTCGAAGGGGCATTCAACACCTTTTTTGACAAGTCCTCTAAGAATACTGATAGATCGAAATTTCAAGAGATTACGGTCGAATATAGATATGCCGGTACGGAGGAAGTCAGAACAAAAAAGGTAATTCCATATCCGTACTACGATAAAGATTACGTAGCGAAGGACATTATGCAGAAGAAAATGGACTATTCACAGTTTCCGTTTTTGCAGCTAGATGAAACCAATAAAATCATAAATTTTACTAGAAAAGCTTCGCCTTGGGTTTTATCAGATCCTTTGCGAATAGATAAAGGGTATGAGGTTATTTTTTCTGCTGGTTTTGAAATGGATATCAAAGAAGGTGGATTAATTATTTCAAAATCTCCCGTGTTTTTTAATGGCACCAAAGATGCTCCAATTAAAATATTTTCCAGTAGCGGAAAAGGAGGGGGAATGGTGGTTTTACAAAACAAGGAAAAATCAACTATTAAACATACCTCTTTCGACGGTCTAAAGAATCCGGTTTTTGGTAAATGGTCGGTTACAGGCGCAGTAACGTTTTATGAATCTTCAGTTGATTTGACAAATGTTAGTTTTAAAAATAATGCCTGTGAAGATGCCTTAAATATTGTGCGTGCCAGTTTTACTATGGATAGCATCTATTTTTACAATACAAAATCAGATGCCTTTGATGGTGATTTTGTTACTGGAAATATCAATAATAGTTTTTTTGAAAAATTAGGAAACGATGGCATTGATGTTTCAGGCTCACAAATAACAATGAATAATGTGGAAATAACAGGGGCTGGCGACAAAGCGATTAGTATTGGCGAAAAAAGTTCGGCTAAAATTGAGCATACTAAAATATCGAATTCTGCAATTGGCGTGAATACCAAAGACCTTTCAACTACTGATATTGACGTACTCGAGATTGAAGATACTCGATTAGCCTTTACAGCTTTTCAAAAGAAGCAGGAGTATGGTGCTGGTAAAATAATCGCCAGTAACGTTACTACCAAGGCTGTTACAGATTTATACCTCATCGAAGAATTGTCTTCTATGATCTTAAATGGTAAAGAAATTACAGAAAAGATTACAGGTGTAAAAGATAAAATGTACGGTAACGATTACGGCAGAAAAAGCGAAAGATAATAGCGAGATATGTACATACCATTCACGGGTAAGAAACCAGCTTTTAGATATGAACGGAAATTCCCAGTAAAACAGGGGCTTTTATCTAAATCGCAAATGGAGTGGGCCATCAAAACAAATACCTTTTTCTTTTCAGAAATATATCACAAAAGACAAATAAACAGCATCTATCTAGATACTAGTTCGTTTGAACTGTATACTGATAATGTAGTGGGGCAAGCAAATAGATATAAGTTTAGAATTCGATGGTATGGAGAAGACGTGCTTTTTGCTTCTAAACCATCCTTAGAGATCAAAGTAAAGCATGGTCTAACCGGCGATAAGTGGGTATTTCCCTTGCCAAGCTTTAAAGTGACCGATATAAATCAAGAAAAAATCATTGATTTGGCAAAGAGCAGTAATGTTTCTGATCTCATTGTTGAACAATTATATACGCTAAACCCGGTATTGCTAAATACCTACGAAAGAGCGTATTATTTATCTGCGGATAAAAAATTTCGAGTAACCCTTGATGAAAAACTGCATTTTTACAGGTTTTCTTATGCTTTTGACTCTTTGACGAATGTTAGAAAAACTGATGTCGATTTTGTACTTGAATTGAAGTATAACCCTGAAGATGATTTAATAGCGAACGGTATAAGCAAACAATTCCCATTTCGTTTGGATAAGTATTCAAAGTACATTACTGGTTGTGATTGTTTTTATGATCTATAAAAGTGTGAAACACCAGTAATTCTAATTATCATACCTGCTGTTCTTTGCACCTTTTGAATCACAATAAGTATACTTTTCTTACTTTTACACTAAGAGCATACTATGAACTTTCTTGAAACAGCGGTATTAATCTTTATTGGGTCTTTCCTCCTGATTTATTTGACCATTCCTAAAATCATCAAAGTGGTTGAATATAAGCGCTTGATGGATGATCCTGATCATAGGAGTTCACATCAAAGTAAAACCCCCACCTTGGGAGGCGTCTCTTTCTTTTACACCCTTATTTTTGCACTTTTCTTTATTAAAAGCTGGACTACCTTTGATGAGGCGATGTATATCATTCCTGGTTTAACCATTTTATTTATTGTTGGGTTAAAAGATGATTTAGTAGTAATATCTCCAGGTGCGAAACTGATAACACAAGTATTTGCTATTACTTTTATTCTTGCAAACCCAAGTTTTACTATAGATTCTCTGCATGGCTTTTTGAATATCGAAGAAATTCCACATTATTTATATTTAATTATTGCAGGGTTTATGATGTTGACTATCATCAACTCATACAATCTGATTGATGGTATTGATGGTTTGGCTTCGGTAGTTGGTATAGTTATCATGGTTATTTATACAACCATTTTTTACTTAACCGAAGAATACTTTTTTGCCTTGCTGGCCATTACTTTAAATGCAAGCTTAATGTCATTTTTAGGCTTTAATTTGTCCTCAGATAAGAAAATATTTATGGGTGACACGGGTTCTTTGATTGTTGGGTTCGTTATTAGCATACTGACCCTAAAGTTTTTAGCATTAAACCCTGCTGATTATACCGAATTACCTTTTTTATTGGAAAACGCTCCTTTGATTGCAATAAGCATATTGATTGTTCCTTTGTTTGATACGGCTAGGGTGTTCGCAATTCGCATTGCTAACAAGAAAGGTCCTTTTTCTCCCGACCGTAATCATACGCACCATGTTTTAATTGACTACTGGGGGCTAACTCATCGTCAAGCAAGTTTTATCATTGGCTGTTTTAACCTCCTATTTGTGATGCTCTTTATTGTTTTAGGTAGTAGGGCTAAAAATTTGGGTATGGTGATTATGTTGGTTACCGTAGTTATATTTTTAGGGTATATATTTTTTAGGTACAATTATAATTTTGCTACACTTAAGCAGAAAATTATGCTTAGAAGAAAGGTCGATAAGATAATCGGCAAAAAGAGCTCTTCTCAAAAAAATAACGCAATTAAAAGCAACAACCTTAATTCGGAGTTGAAGAAAGAAGACAAGGTTAATTCTCCCGAAGAAAACGCGCACTAGAACTGCGGTTTGTGATTTGCACCGTGTATAATTGCTAGTCGACTAGAATAATTGTTTCTTCTTTTTTTGAAAACTAGTTTTGCCTTTCAATTTTTATCAATTTTCGGCGTTAAATAAAATAGCACTACGTATTTGATGAAAATATTTCAAGTATTACGAACCCAATCCGCAATTATTAATAATATCTACTACTGAACGCAATGAAACGAATTTTAATTACAGGAGCTGCAGGATTTTTAGGATCTCACCTATGTGACCGATTTATTAAAGAAGGATTTCATGTTATCGCAATGGATAACTTGATTACAGGCGATTTAAAAAATATTGAACATTTGTTCAAATTAGAGCAATTCGAATACTATCATCATGATGTAACCAAGTTTGTACATGTTCCAGGGAACCTAGACTGCATTTTACATTTCGCTTCGCCTGCGAGTCCAATTGATTATTTAAAAATTCCCATTCAAACATTGAAAGTAGGGGCTTTAGGTACGCACAACCTTTTAGGTTTAGCTAAAGAAAAAGACGCTCGTATTTTAATTGCATCTACTTCAGAGATTTATGGTGACCCTTTGGTTCACCCGCAAACTGAAGAGTATTACGGTAATGTGAATACGATAGGCCCAAGAGGCGTTTATGATGAAGCCAAACGCTTTCAAGAGTCTATAACCATGGCATATCACCGTTTTCATGGGGTAGAAACTAGAATCGTACGTATTTTTAATACCTACGGACCGCGAATGCGACTCAATGATGGTCGTGTTATACCTGCTTTTATGGGACAAGCACTACGTGGTGAAGATTTAACGGTTTTTGGTGATGGTTCTCAAACGCGCTCGTTTTGTTATGTTGACGATGAGGTCGAAGGTATATATCGACTTTTGATGAGTGATTATACTTTGCCGGTAAACATCGGTAACCCACACGAAATAACTATAAGCGATTTTGCTGAGGAAATTATTAAGTTAACAGGAACCGATCAAAAGGTGATTTATAAAGATTTACCCCAAGATGACCCAATGCAACGTCAACCAGATATTTCTAAAGCAAAGAAAATTTTAGGATGGGAGCCGAAAGTTGGTCGAGAAGAAGGAATGAGAAAGACCTTTGAATATTTCAAAACCTTATCTACAGAAGAGTTAGAGAAAACAGAACATCGTGATTTCGCACAGCGAAATAAAAAGTAATTTAATACTACTTTGAAATATACAGCCCTATCCTTTTTGGATGGGTTTTTTGTTTTTTTGACAGTTGCTAGTTGTAAAATGAAACAGGTTTTTGTAATTTGTTTATAAGAAATTGAAATTTCAAGCTATGGTAAGAAACACCTAGCGATTTTGAGAATTATTTAAAATAAGACAACAATATTTCGAGGAATACTAAAACTATTAAAATCGTATACGATTATATTAAGTATCAATAAATAGACGTATTGACATAAGATTAACGGGTGCATTTCATCGATTAATTACATACTTTGTATGAATTAGCAATTTTGTGATTGGATAACGAATAAACGCAAAGAAATTGTTCTTTCCATGGTAATGAGGTTAGATTTCAAGAATATATTTTATACAATATTTTTATTACGGTGGGTAATGTTGGTATTGAAGAGAACATTTCTATTTTTGCTCAAAATTGATAGTAATGAATATTTTAATTTTAGGTTCAGGAGGTCGAGAACATACACTTGCCTGGAAACTACATCAAAGCCCTAAACTAACAAAACTAATTGTCGCTCCAGGAAATGCGGGTACGGCTAGCATAGCTAAAAATATACCAATAGGTGTTAATGATTTTGAGCGTTTAAAAGAAATAGTGCTTTCCGAAGGCGTTGAAATGGTGGTTGTTGGTCCCGAAGATCCTTTAGTCAATGGGGTTCACGATTTCTTCTTAAATGATGATGAGTTAAAAGATATTCCAGTAATTGGTCCGCAGAAGGCGGCTGCTGAACTAGAAGGAAGTAAAGAATTCGCCAAGAAGTTCATGATGCGCCATGAAATTCCGACTGCAGCTTACGAGAGTTTTACCGCGGACAATTTGCAGGCTGGTTATACATTTTTAGAGAGCTTAAAACCGCCTTATGTCTTAAAGGCAGACGGCTTAGCTGCTGGTAAAGGAGTTTTGATACTACAAGAATTGGAGGAGGCAAAGGCAGAACTGCGAATGATGTTAGTAGATGCTAAATTTGGTGATGCAAGCACAACCGTTGTTATTGAAGAGTTTTTAGACGGTATTGAACTAAGTGTTTTTGTACTTACTGACGGAAAAGGATATAAGGTTCTACCAACTGCAAAAGACTATAAGCGCATTGGGGAGGGAGACAAAGGACTCAACACAGGAGGTATGGGGGCTATTTCACCCGTTCCTTTCGCAGATCAGGAGTTTATGGACAAGATACACGAGCGAGTAGTCATTCCGACCGTAGAGGGCCTTAAAAAGGATAATTTACCGTACAAGGGATTTATTTTTATCGGTTTAATAAAAGTTGATAATGATCCTTTTGTAATTGAGTACAATGTGCGATTAGGCGATCCAGAAACAGAAGTGGTGATTCCTAGAATTAAAAACGATTTGGTTAGTGTTTTTCAAGCAGTAGGTAATCAGACCCTCGATAGCATTGACTTACAATTAGATGAGCGAACTGCAAGTACAGTAATGTTAGTTTCTGGAGGCTATCCGGAAGCCTATGAAAAAGGGAAAGAGATTACCGGTTGCGATGCAATCAATGATTCGTTAGTATTTCATGCCGGCACCACTTTGAAAGATAATAAAGTGGTTACAAACGGAGGCAGGGTTATGGCGATAACATCCTTCGGAGATGATTTCAAAGAAGCACTAAAAAAATCCTATCAAAATATAGAGAAACTACATTTTGATAGGATGAATTATCGAAAAGATATCGGTTTTGACCTCTAGCTAGGATTGTTGTTTCCCTATTTGAGGTAATAAAAGATTATAGATATGAGTGAGAACTCATACTTTTATCCTCTTCACCATTATCATTGTATTTTTTTAGCTGAAGCATCCAATAAATAAAGGCAACGCCGCCAATAATTGCTAAAAGCCAATTGACCATGTTTGAGGCCCACCAACTGTCCATAAAACGAAATGCGTCGTACGGGGCGAACAGTACATTCACAAATAAATCTTCTATGCCTTCAAAAAATGATTTCATGTTATAGTATATTTACCATGCAAAAGTATAAAATTACGCTCTCAAAGAAAAATTTCTAAATGATTTCGAACATTTTTGGCAAAACGAAACCGATAAATTTCATTATCGTATTTGCTTTTTTGTTTATTCTGTATGGCATTGTTCATTTTTTCTTACTAGACAAAGTCTATTCTACTGAAGAAATAGTGCTACAATTAGTGCTAATCGCTGTTTTGCTTTTTAGCATTTTTGTCAGCGATTTTATCATTAAGCGTAATAAAGTAACGGCGCCAAATTCATTTGCAATTCTCTTTTATGCGCTATTAATAGCTGTTTTTCCAGAGACTTTAACTGACCCTAGCGCTATTGTTTGCAGCTTGTTTCTGCTTTTAGCAACTAGGCGATTGATCAGTATGCGTTCTCTGAAAGATATGAAACTAAAGGTTTTTGATGCTACACTTTGGGTTTTAGTATCGAGCTTGTTTTATGAATGGGCAGCGCTGTATCTACTGTTGGTATTTGCGGCAATTTATATTTATGAACCAAAAAATATTAGAAACTGGCTGGTGCCTATTGCAGGCTTGTTCACCGTTTTTATGATTACGTATTGCGTTTTGATTTTGGCTAAGAACACCGATTTTTTATGGAACCACTATCAATTTGAAGTGGACTTCAATGTGGAATATTTTACAAAGTGGAGCAATAGCTTAAAATTGGTTAGCTACGTTTTAATCACTTTAATGGTTAGTATATTCGCTTTTTTAAAGCTGGGTAAATCTGGTCTGGGCCAAATCGTTACTATGCGTATCATGGGTTTTTCATTTGTTATTGGCTTGCTTGTGAAGGTATTAAGCGTTACGCCTGATACGCATCCAATTATGCTGACCTTCTTTCCTGCAGCTATTTTTATGACGAATTATGTAGAATCCATCAAAAAAGCAAACATCAAAGAAATTGTTCTTATTATCTCGATTGTTATTCCATTTTTGGTGTTGATCACTAATTTGGCTCTGAATTAATAGTAACTTTACGTAAATTTTTAAAAATGTTCAGCGAATTTGCATTCAAAATTTTTGAGGAAAGCATTGATAAATACCACATTATCGATAATGTAAGTCAACCTTTTACGAACGCTTACCCGAAAGACGATATCGCACATCTGTTATACAGAAAAAATTGGATAGATACCGTACAATGGCATTATGAAGATATTATTCGTGATCCGAATATTGATCCTCTTGCTGCATTGAACTTGAAACGGAAAATAGATGCCAGTAATCAAGATCGAACCGATTTAGTAGAATACATTGATAGTTTTTTTTTAAATAAATACCAATCGGTTCAAATTAAGAAGGGTGCTACAATAAACACGGAGAGTCCAGCCTGGGCGATTGATCGACTTTCTATTTTGGCTCTGAAAGTTTACCACATGAACGAAGAAGCTACAAGAACCGATGCTTCTTCAGAACATCTTGAAAAATGTCAGCAAAAACTTCAAGTGCTACTAGAACAAAAGACGGACCTTTCTACAGCAATTGACCAATTATTAGCTGATATAAAATCAGGTACCAAGTACATGAAGGTCTATAAGCAGATGAAAATGTACAATGATGATGAGTTAAACCCTGTTCTCCGAGGTCTGAAGTAACCTTTAAAATACATGAGTTCTACAAAACATCTCTTAGTGATTCGATTATCAGCTATGGGAGATGTTGCAATGGTTGTTCCTGTAATTTCTGCATTGATACATCAATACCCCGATGTCAAAATCACCGTTCTTACTAGATCTTTTTTTAAACCGCTGTTTGAGCAATTGCCAAACGTGTCCGTTTACGAGGCGGATGTCAAGGGTAAGCACAAAGGTGTTTTAGGGCTTTGGAAGTTATTCAAAGCGTTAAAAACACTACAAATAGACTTCGTTGCTGATCTACATAATGTGCTACGTAGTAATATTCTAAAGACCTTTTTTAAGTTGTCAGGATTTCAGTTTGTTCAAATTGACAAAGGAAGAGCTGAAAAGAAGGCTTTGACCCAAGCAAGCAATAAAGTGTTCAAACCTATAAAAACAACGCATCAACGCTACGCCGATGTTTTTGGTGTATTAGGATATACCTTAGACTTAACATCAAATGTTTTTTTACCAAAAAGAGAGTTGGCGAACAAGACTATTCAATTAATTGTCTCAGACGATAAGAAATTAGTAGGAATTGCTCCTTTTGCAGCTTTCGAGGGCAAAATGTATCCGATAGATTTAATGGAGCAAGTTGTCTCTGAATTAAGCAAATTAAATTCCTTTCAAATACTACTTTTTGGAGGAGGAAAAAAAGAGCAAGAGGTACTTGAAAGATGGGAAAATAAATATCCGAATGTTGCTAGTATCGTAGGAAAAGCTACATTTTCCGAAGAATTAGATCTTATTTCAAACCTAGAAATAATGTTAGCTATGGATAGCGGCAATGCGCACTTAGCAGCCCTTTTTGGTGTGCCTACATTAACCCTTTGGGGAGTAACGCATCCGTATACAGGGTTTTATCCTTTTGGTCAACCGCTAGAAAATGCTTTATTAGCTGACAGAGAAAAATTCCCTCTAATACCTACATCCGTGTACGGTAATAAAATGCCTGAAGGATATACCGAAGCTATGCGAACGATACATCCTCAAGATATTATTAAAAAGATGAAGACTATTTTAGAAAAGTGTTGAATACCGTATTAAAAAGAACCTTGCTTTACTTCAATAGCTTTAAAGTATTGTCTAAGCTGCGACATAAAACGATACTTTCTTGCGCTAGGCGCTGTCTCTACCATTAAAGTTCGAATACCAATATAAGAACTCATCAAGTAAACAGCCACTCCTTCCGCGTCAACATGACGATCGATATGTCCATTAAATTTTCCACGTTGAACAGCAGTTACTAAAGTAACTTCCCAAATTCTGAGAATCTCATTTAAGTGCTTCATAATTGTAGGGTTTCTTCCGTTGAATTCGTTGGTGAAATTACTGAGTAGAAATCCGTAATCCATTTCATTATGAACAGCAGTTTCCAATGCATCTTCAAAACAATTGATAATCAAATCTAAGGTGTTTTCATGACCTTCAATAGGTTCTATAAGTGAACTGTATACTTTACGAACTAAAAGGTTTTGAATGATCTGCACGAAGAAGTCTTCTTTCGATTCGAAGTGATAATAAAAAGCTCCTTTAGAGAGTGAAAGTTCTTTAAGAATATCATCAACACTAGTATTATAATATCCGTTTTTGTAGAAGAGTTCAAGACCGGTGACTTGCATCCGATTCATCGTAGTCATTCTTTTGATAGATTTTTCCATAGGGCTAAGTTCTAGTTAAGATTAGTAAACCGACCAATGCGTCGGAATAGTTATATATCTCGAAGATGCCTATTTTAATGGGTTTTTGAGTAAACAATGTTGTGAATGACAAATTAATGGTTGTCAAAGCAGAGTTTTAACACTTTAGAAAAATCGAAAAACGAACTAATGAGTCTGTTTTCGAAGGACATGCGTATTATCTTAAAACATAGAAATTTCTACAAATACAATTTTAAAGTAATTAAGAAGCAACCGTACCCTGACAACTGCTCCCTGCTCCGGCAGTACAGCCATAACAATGTTGCGAAATAATGATGTTTCTGTCGTTCAATAGATCTTCATTATAGTCCTTTATATGTTTCACTTTACTTGCTACTTTCAGGTCTAGCATTTGATTGAAATCGCAATCGTAAATCCAACCATCCCAACTGATTGAAATCGTGTTGGTACACATCACATTTTCAACCGCCGCAGGGTTATAAGCTTCCACTAAGGAATACATGTAATCCTCGTAATTTTCAGAAGCAATTAAGTAATCCAAAAAGCGTGCAATCGGCAAATTGGTGATTGCAAAAAGGCTATGAAACTGAATATCAAAATCTTCTTTCAGCGCTTTTTTGAAATCGGCTTCAAGTGCCATTTGGTCTCCTGGTAAATATGCTCCTGATGGATTATAGACCAAATCTAAACGCAAGCTACTACCTGGCATCCCATATCCTCTTTCATTTAACTCTTGAAGTGCCTTTATTGATTTATCGAAAACACCATCTCCACGCTGCTTATCCGTCTTACCTCTCGTATAATGAGGCATTGAGGAAATTACATGCACATTATGTTTCTTAAAGAAATCTGGTAAATCGAAGTATTTTTTATTAGCACGAATAATGGTCAGATTAGAACGCACGATAAAATCTTGGATACCTGCTTTAGCCGCTTCTTCAACAAACCAACGAAAATCAGGATTCATTTCAGGAGCACCCCCTGTTAAATCTAGGGTGTGAGCACCGGTGTTAC